>Ga0255761_10001651_pt1 | contig 20666 bp, 24 predicted proteins | sample 071ome_29_FD_179961 | JGI IMG/M metagenome (GOLD analysis project Ga0255761, IMG submission 179961) | Coastal salt marsh microbial communities from the Groves Creek Marsh, Skidaway Island, Georgia - 071407BT metaG (version 2) | ecosystem: Environmental > Aquatic > Marine > Intertidal zone >... | reverse complement strand
CTCTTTAACTTCTACGTCAACAGTATCTTTACTCCATCCAGCAATTGCTAATTGAATTTTATAGTTCTCACCATCTTTTGATTTGATTAAATTGTATGGTGGATATGACGGTGCAGGTGTATCTAACAGTCTGTCAAAGTCATTGAAAAGTGAATCGAAACCAATTGAAAATGGTCTCAGTTTATTAAATGTAGTTAGTGTCATTTGTTTTTGCCCTCCTTAGCGGCGTTTTATAGAACCCTTAATGGCGTTCTATTATAATATATAGTGACTATTTATTTTTTTTCAAGTGGGGGTGCGTCACCAGGCACCCCCTAATATGATACCGAGAGGCGGCATCAGTAGGTCTTACGGATTGCCTACATAACTATATATGGGGCAAAAGCCCCACACATTAACTTTTTTTCTTACGACCTCTAGTTTTCTTCTTTTCAGTGGTTGTCGAATTATTACCAGTCACACTGTGAATGATAAGTCCCATTGCCACAAGAAGTACCAAAGGTAAATAAGGTGTTATATCGTACATGATTAACTAGTATAGACGATCTGTCCTGTTGCAGCTAATCCAGCAGCGATAATTTCTTTAGTAGGTGTTCCGATTCTATATGATGTACCTTTTGAATCTTTATTGATATACACCATATGACCTTTTCTTCTCAAACCATCAACGACAGTTCTTGGAGATTTAAACCCATATACATTTTGAGCTTCTTTCCATGAGATGGATCCACCTCTTAGTAGTGCGTTTAAGAACTTTTGTGTTCTTGTTAGTGCTTTTCTACCCATATTACTATTCTCCTTAGTTATTGTTGTTGATGTCATTTCCATAACGACATCTTGTTTTTGTTTTTCCTTAGGTGACACCGTGTCACTAAGTATATTGAAAAACGATTTTAGCATTTAATCACGCTCCATTCTTCGTCTTTGTGCTTTTCTCCATCTTCGAATATTCTCTTTTTGTTTTCTGAGTTTCATCTCGGATGGTTTTTCATAATAACGTCTTTGTTTCAATTCTTTGATAATACCGTCCTTAAGCATTTTCTTTTTAAGAACACGAATTGCTTTTTCAACATTATTATTGAAAACTCTTACTTCAATAGTCAATATATCACCCCCTTTAGGTTGACCATTTTATTTCTCTAGTTTTTGGTTCTTTAACACCATCAACTAAATCTCTTAATCTTTTAATTTCTAAATCTTTCAATGTCATTTCTCTTTTATAATCTGATTTCAAATCATTATATTTGGTATCTAATCGACTTACTTTGTCTTCTAAATCTTGTTTATCTCGTTCTAAATCTTTTATATCATTATCCATACTATCGATTTCTTTTCGATATTGGTCTTCTAAATCTCTTGCGGCTTTATGTTTACCACTTTTATCTGCCTCAATCATCATACCTTGATGTGTGTGGGCAACTTCATTCATAAACTTTTTCATTAACTTACCAATGTAATCTGTTTTAATTACTGGTGTTGCATTGATTATATCATTAATCTGTTTGTATAATCGATTTAAACTTTCTGTATTTTCTTGGACTTTAAAACCAAGTATCTGTTCAACCTCATCATCCATGACCGAGAGTTTTTCATTAATACTTTCAAAGAATGATTTGTAGTAATGTTCGTCTTCGGTCATTATGCCAGGCGCCTGGGAAGACGCCTGGTTGAGGTCTACATTACGGATAGGTTTTAAACGATCAGTTTTATTCATACTAAAAGTTTTCGTTCTCCTCACTATCATTGGAAACCATTTCCTCAGGTTGATTTAATTGACTGAGGTCTTCACCTGCATCGACTTTGGTATACAGGTCAAGGAAACTGTTTTTAGTGTCTTCATCAAATCTGTTAGTACAAACTTGAATTGCCTTCATCTTGTTTTTAAAGATGGCGTATGCGTTGGCAATGTGAACAATACGTCTGGTAGAAATAATCTCATCAATACCACCGTCATAGAAAGTTTTTCTGATAACGTCTGCCCATTTGACAAGGTTTGTTGCAAACTCTTTGTCTTTGATACCAAGACCTTCGAATACTTTCAGAACAATGTTTTCTTCAATCTTTAGTGAAGGATAAGACTGTTCAAAAGTAATTGGAAATCTTTCTAAAAACGCCTCGTTCAGAACATTAGTACCGATAAATCTACCGTCATCAGAACCTTTACCTTTAGTATTCGCAGTGGCGATCACATTGAAACCTTTGGCAGGTTCAATAAATTCGTTGATCTTTTTAAGGAACACACCCTTACCTTCTAAGATAGGTTGTAAACACATAATCTTATTTGATGCAAGGTCGATCTCGTCTAAAAGAAGTATGGCACCTCTTTTCATTGCGTCAACAACAGGACCATCGTGCCATGCAGTTTCACCGTTGACTAATCTGAAACCACCAAGTAAATCGTCTTCGTCTGTTTCAATAGTCACGTTTACTCTGATACACTCTCTTTTGAGTTCAGAGCAAGATTGTAAAACGTTTAATGTCTTACCGTTACCAGAAAGACCAGTAATAAAAGTTGGATAAAAGATACCAGATTTAATTACAGATTTGATATCTTTGTAATGACCCCAAGGAACAAATGAAGGATCACCAGAAGGGATCACATTTTCTGCCTTGTTAGATGTCATTGAAACTTTAGATTGTTTAACAGGTTCAACCGGTTTTTGAACTGATTGAACTTCTGGAAGTGAAACACTACCGTCTGTTTCTGGTAGTTTATAAACACCTCGACTTAATTTGAATTGATCACCTCTTACGAGCCAACCGTTACCAGACAAATTGTATTTTGCCTCTAGTTGTTTAATCTGCTTCATGGTGATTTTATCGTCACCATATTCTTTTCTAGCAAGATTAACAAAGTTAGTTTGTTTTTCGTTTAGCATAATGTTATTACCTCTTTTCATTATATGTTAATGCTATCATAGTTTATATTGAAAGTCAAGCACTCATTTGAAAGGTGCGACAATCTGCACACCTCTGTTTGTTCGTATTTTGTTCTCATTAAGCAACTCTCTCAATAAATTTGTTAAGTAAAACCCTAGACATTACTTTACTTTTTGAATACTTTTTGAAAGCGGCGACTAGTGATGTTTTCTTATTTTCATCAATGGTGAAACCTTCGTTGTTGATTTCTAGGTCTTTAGAACCTTTGATATAGTATTGAGCATCATAACCGTTCTTGGTTGTGATCACAAACTTATCTTTTCTAAATGCCATTCTAATTTTTTCTTGTTCTCTCATTGGTACTCTGTAATATGTTTTACCTGCGATTCTACCAAGGTCTTCGTGTTCTAGTGTTCTGTGTACGATATGAAATCCTAAAAGAACAGTATCAACTTTTCTTTTCAATAATTTAAAATAGTCTTTAGTAGTGTTTCTCATATAAGACATTTTGAAAGAAAACTTAGTTTGATTATCGATACAAACCATATCATTTTGATAAGGCATATCACCATATTTCAACTGTTTCTTTTCGTCTTTAATTCTATAACTTTCTTCAGTACCGTCAACAGGAACAAAGAAATCTCTATGATCATGGGAATCACCATCAGTCAAAAAGATTGTGTTCATCTTTTGAATTTGATTTTCTTTTTTAAATCTTTTGATCATTGGTATTGAAGCAAGAATAGCAGCGTTCAATGGAGTACCACCAAGAGATAAAATCTGTACAGGTGAATAATAGTAATTTGTGTATTCATGTAGTTTATTATTATATGCCATTGCCACTTTGTAAATCTCAACGCAAGCATTGTTAAATTCTTGTTTTTTCATTGTTGAAGTAAACAATTGTAATAGATTAAATTGATCCATTGATTTGTCACCTGCTTTGTACATCCAAGAACTTTCATTTTGACTAATGTTCAATCTTTGTGATCTATCAGTAAAGGCATAAACTTCAAAAGGAATCTTTACTTGTTGACAGAAAAATACTAGGTTGAATAATTGAGTAATTGTTTCATAAAAACTTTTATGCATGGAACCAGACCAGTCAACAAACATCATCATACCGTGGTTTTTACCGTCAGGAATGATAGTTAACTTTTTGAAAATGTCATCACTGAATTTGTAAGAGTGTAATTTGTTAACGTTGATGACACCAGTTCTGGAAACAGATGCCTTCTTGTATGCATCAGCAGACTTCTTCATTTCAAATTCTTTGACTAGATAATTCACAGTTTTCATTGAACTATCTTTAAACTTTTTGAACTCTCTAGCAACAGCAGTGTTGATATCATCCATATGAGTATATCTACCTTCTTGTTCTTTTACTAACTTGTATAATTCTTTATGTTCGATAACAATCTGTTTCAAATTAGGTAGTGGTAAAGTAACGTAAGTATTATCTCTACCTTTTTCATCTAAAAGAGATTTCATCTTTTCAGTCATTGATGTATCTGTTGATGCCTCTAAATCATCACCACCGATAGAACCCTCTCTACCGTCTGAAACTTTTTTACCTTCGCCAGTCTTTTCTTCTTCGTTTGATTCTGGATTGATATCACCTTGACCTTGTAAGATTTCTAGTTCTTCATCACCTTGATCAGATTGTTCTGAATTAGTAGATGCGGATTCTTGTTCTTCTTGTTGATCATCTTGTGTATTATCTGGTTGTTGCATTTTCTCTACATCATCAGATTGACCAGACTGTTGTTCTTTTGAATTATCAGGAACTTTTTGTTCTTGTTGTTTTTGTTCTTTCTCATATGCATAAATTTCTTTTGCAAGATTATATACATCATCAAATGTTTCAGTTTCAAATGCACGTTTAACAAAATTCATTTCAATCTCATTGTGAAAAGGTATCTGAGCAAATGCACCAATTTTATAATGAACGTTCATTCGATCAATAAACTTTAATTGTGAAACTTCTTTGTCTTTAATACCAAAGAAATCTTTGTTAGATAAAATCTGATAACCATCATAAAAGTTTTTACGTAAACCAGGAAATCTTTGTTTCATCATCTTTTCAATTCTAACGTCTTCTAATACGTTTAGAAAAGAAACAGGAACTTCTTTTTGTTTAAACATCCAGTCTTCTTTTGGAGTAAACAAAGCATGACCAACTTCATGCCCAACTAATAAGTCATACACATCATTAGGCATTTCTTCTTTCCAGATTGGTAAACATAATACTCTATTCTTCACATCAAAATATGCAGTATCAACTTTTCTGTGTTGAACTGTGATATTCTCAGTGGCAAGTAATTTTGCAAGATTTGATTTTTGTAAATTTTCAATTGTCATTATATTAACACCTTATCATACTTTTTTGCATTTGTAAATAGGGCTGCGACAAATCGCACAGCCCTAAAAATAGAAAGGAAAAAAATATGAAATCAATCATTTATGTCTCCATGCTATAGGAAAAATGCTGATTTGTCAAATAAATAATTTAATTAAAAAGTAAGTAGATTCAGTAGTTTATTTGAAGTGCGACAATCTGTCCACAATGAGGACACGTATTTTCCTCTGATTTTACAATCATTTCGCAGTTTTCACAGGTTTTAACCATGTCTTCTCTTTCGAAAAAACCATCTCCATAAAGTTGAACGTATCATTCCGACGGCAGTAAATATCAATGCTATTCCCATACTATCTAGTATTGTTGGATATAAACCAAATAATGGGAATACTAATAGTTGTATAATAATGGCAAGTATTAAACCACTACCCACATCTATGATACCTTCAAATAAATCAGATTTAATCATGTCTTTTGAAATATAAAGGTAGGTTCAAACTTACGACCTGTTATATTAGGTCTTTGATATCTACCCATGTATTGTTGTTTTTGTTTTACTTCGGTAGCATCTCCGTCTAGTGTTGATACACTTGAACCACCTTGTTGTGTTGATAGAGATAACCACCAAGTATCTGTATGTTTGAAACCTACTTCTAATGCAAGGTCAACTGTATCTTCTTCAAATGTTTTATATTGTTTAGTGTTCGCAACATTTAATGCAAGAAACTTATCTCGTTTTAAACCTTTAAATGCATTTTTAATTGTCTGTTTCAGAAAGTGTTCTTTCCACATATCACTTGTATTGAACTTGATACTTGATTGTTCAGGTTCATCACCATATGATTCCCAACCAAAGTATGGTGGACTTGTAAATACAAAATCTAAACTTTCTTCTTCGGGATCATATGTTTCACTACCTTGTCTGAGTAGTGTATAATTTTTATGAGAATGACCATATGTATCTCTAATCTTTTCTAAACCTTCATATGTTGGTATGCAAGGATCAGTACCAATATAATTAATACCAGATGCGATTGCACCTAATAAACGACCACCATAACCCATACTCGGATCCCATACTGTACCTGCCGTTGTACCTTCTAGTGGACTATCTTTATCAACAAAGATGTCATACAATGCAGCCGCAGCCGTAGGTCTAAAGTTTGATACCATTTGAGTACCACTATATCGTCTTAACATAGAACGCATATCTGATTCTGTAATATCATGTGGTTTCTTTTGTTTGAAGAATGTGCCTGTAAGAATTTTATTGATACCTTTTTTGAGATGTTCTTCATCATTCCAAACTTCCATCGGTGTTCTCATTTTACCACATTGAATACCCCATGAATGTTTCATATAAGACCATGCAAGAGATAAACCATGTGTCGATTGACCGATGATCTTATTCTTTCGATCAATCATTGTATCTCTTTTAAAATTCATTAAATCATTAAATCTTTTATCTCTCCATTCTTTCTTATCTGAATAGTATGGAAATCCTTTGTTCTTCCAATAGTCGTGTGTATCTTGTAATATATCAGTCATTTATTATCTCCAAGAATTTGTTTTCAAAGATATCATATATTTGATCTTTTGATAGTAATGTTTTTTTATATGATTCATGTATTTCATTAAAGGTCTTTTCATATTCTGTATTCATTATCTTATCACACAATTCTTCAGCAGTTTGAACTCTTTGCCAGTTTGATTTTACAAGTATACCTGTTGAATCATAATCTTTATAAACCATTGGTATTATACCACACGCCAATGCTTCGTGATATCGACTTGTTGTTGCTTTATTATCTTTCCAATTGAAACACAATGTGTATTTTGATTGATTTAATGTAGGTAATAATCCTCTCATACCTTTTGTTGGTTCCATATCTCTTTTAACAGTAGAAAATTTACCTATAAATCTTGTAAGATATCTACCCATACCATTTTGAATATCTTTCAAAATTAGGTGTCTTTCATCACCACTTTCTATATTACCAACATCTTTTCTTTTTTCTGTTCCCCAATATGAAAACAAATATTTTCTTTTTACAGTTTCAAGTTTTTCATCTTTTATAAAATGGTACTTTAAAGCATGAACACCACCATCAATATCAATTTCATCTAATACTGATATCTTACAATCAATATTTTTAAAAACTTTTTCTTTATATAATTCTGCCGTATCACCTCTGTCTGATCTAAGTATGACAATATGTTTGCCTTTTATATGTGGTAGTATATGATCTCTAATGGCAGTAGTTGACTTTTCTAAATTCTTTGGATCAATATATACTGATTTGCCACTTTCATTTATTATATGATAATGGAATTCATTTTCACTTGGTATAACAATAATATCACTACCTGGCATATCTTTAGAATCTCTACGATTTGCTTTATTAAAACCAAAATTATAATATCCATAATTATATTCTGGATGATTTAATTGAAATCTCTGATAAAGATAATAGAAAGAATCTAATATATGATCTAGTGGTCTTTTATAATTAACACCACTTCTTAATCTTGCAATCGTTATTTTCCTACGTTCCAAAATAAAGATCCTTTCTTAGCATACTTTCTCATTACTGACCATGCTTTTGCATCATATGTTGGTACTGACGGAAAAGGTGGTCTATCTTCTTCTTTAACTTCTTGTGTAAACTTATAATCTGATCGATGAAGAATTGCACGGCCAACTTCATGTTGTTTCATTTTATGACCAACAGACACAACATGAACATCTTTTTTAGGAAATGCCATTTGCAATCCTCGTGTTAATGTACCACTAGAACCAACTGACCAGACTTCACTCACTTCAATATTATAATCACTTTCAATTGTTTTTGCTAGATTTTTAATATCTTCTAACACTCTATGTTCTTCTAATCCTAAAGGTAATAATCTTCGTCTAACAGGATCTGCATCATAGTATTCTCTTGCTCTTGCCTTTGTCACATTCAACATACCATTCGGCACCCAACGTATATCAGCACCATATTCTAATGCCTGTTTTTGATAAGGATGTAGATTCTCTAAAGACCTTTTTGCCATAAAGAATATTGCCTTTTTATCATATACTTTTGCTTGTAAAGTTAATGATAACTGAGCATATCCATTTGCAGGACATCCACCATAAACAAATTCTTCCGCACCCTTTTCTATTTCTTCTCTGATTAATCGATCTACAAATCTTCTTTTTGAACCACCTTCTAATAAGTCATCTCTGACAACATGAAATCCTTCGTGTTGTTCTATAACTAATTTAGGAAATTGAAAAGGTTTCATTGTTATATTGTTCTGTTATATCGGTTACTTTTAATTTACCGTGTACTTCTACAAATGAATATGTTGGTGTATATTGTTCTAAATAATCATATCCTTCTTCTTCAAATTTTTCATCTAGTTCTTCTTCTTCAATACCAACAACACTATTGAAATAAAATGAACACTGATCATCTAAATCAATATCAACAATTTCTTCACTGTCAAATTCAAAAACATTATTATCATCATCAACATCACCAACAACATCTTCTAATGTTTCATTGTCTTCTAACTGAATAACAATATGTCCCCAACGATACATTTCTTCGGTCTGAAATCTAACTGACTTATCATCATTTTGAAATCCTTGATATTCAAAGATTGATTTCTTCCAAGTAGGTTCTATTTTATAATACTTCATGTTGTACTCCTGGTGCCGTCACCAAGATTCGAACTCGGGACCTGATGATTACAAATCAACTGCTCTACCAACTGAGCTATGACGGCATTTCTTTCTATTATATCATATTTTAACTGATTTGTCAATTATTGTATAATCCTTGTGAAATTCTTGTATTTTTCTACTTTTATTTGATTAGAGAACTTATCTACTAATACATCGGTCTTATGTGATATAATGAATACGTTTTCGTCTTGTAGTGTATGAATTATCTTTAAGAAGTCATCTGTACCATTGACATCTAATGAACTATCAAATATCTCATCAAGTATTAAAAGGTTTGTTGATACACTGTTTTTCATTTTTGCAATGGCACGCCATGTAAATAATAATGCCAAATCAATTCTCATCTTTTCACCTTCACTAAATGATGAATAAGAAAAGTCATCTCTAAATCGACTTTTAATTGTTTCATTAAATTCTTCATCTAATTTGAAGTTCACAAAGAAGTCCATTGACTGTAAATACTTGTTGATTAACTGATTCATAATTGGTAGATACATTTTGATAATCTTTGTTTTGATACCACTATCTAATAACATCTGTTTAGCGGCATTAATATAATCCATTTCTTCTAATGTAGAAATCTTTTTATCGTCTTTCTCTTGTAGATTTTCATTGTATGTTTTAAGAACACCTTGTGCCTCTGATACATTCTTTGAACTGTTCATTATCTTTTCAATGTCTAAATTAATCTTGGTATTAAAATTATTCAGTTCAGTAATAGATTGATTATATTTTGCAATCTGAATTTCTTTAACTTTAATCTTTTCATACTCAGTAGTAATTTCTTCTAATCGTCTTTGTTTACCATTAACTTCTTTGTTTAATTGTTCTAGTGCCTTTTCTAATTCAGATAATTTCTTTGTACCTTCATCAACCATTGAAGTTTTAAATTCTTCATCAATATCTTGTTTACAAGTTGGACATTCATCTTTCTCTGAATAGAATTTAATATCTTTCTTCTTCTTTGATACTTTATTTTCAATGGTCAATTCAAAGTTTTCTAATTTCTTTAGATTCTTTTTAACTGTATCTTCATCAGAGATGATGTTCTTTTGTGTATCAATATCTGATTGTATTTCAGATATTTTATCATTGTATTCTGTTATTGTAGTATTATTCTTTTCAATCTTATCTTTGTATTCATCAATGGTAGATTGTTGTTGTTTCTCTGCCTCTGCAATATGTTTTTCTTGTATAGAAATCTTATCTTTGAGATGTTCAACTTCTTTTTCTAAATCTTTAATCTCTGTTTCTAGTTCTTTTTGTTTTTGTTTTGCTAGAATATTCATGGTAGAGAATACTTTAATATCTAAGATATCTTCTACAACTTCTTTTCGATGTTGTGTTTTCAACTGCATAAAAGGTACAAAAGAAGAACTACCTAGAATAACAACTTGTGTAAATGAACGATAATTGATTTTTAATATATTCTGTTCTAAGTATTTCTGATAATCCATTGTCGTTGCATCTTGGTTGATAAGATGATCATTTTGATATATCTCAAATACATTTGGTTTGATACCTCGTTTAATTAAGTATTCATTCTTACCGATTGTAAACTCTACTTCAACCTCTGTACCACCCATATTAATTGTGTTGATTAATTGATCTTTCTTAATATCTCTGAATGGTTTGTTAAACAAAGCAAAACACAATGCATCTAACAATGTTGATTTACCAGAACCATTTTCACCTATAATTAGTGTTGTGTGATTCTTATTTAAATCAACTTCGATAAATGTATTACCGGTTGAAAGAAAATTCTTCCATCTAACTTTTTTAAAAAATATCATAACTTAGGCAAAACCTCATTCACAAATAACTCTTGTCCTTTTTCACAATTCTTTTCCCAATCACTAGCATCACCAGAATCACTAATGTATTTGAACACACGATATTTGATATCAAAGAAACGACACACTTTCGCAATTGCATATGCTTCCATTTCGTAACAATCATACTCTCTTGTAATGTTTGAAACAAAAGTATCGGATGTAGCACAAATATGATATGACTGACCATTTGATATCATTCGCTGATCAAATGGTGTTTCATAGTTTTCAAAACCTAATTCAGTTGCATCCATATCTTTTTGTATAAAATGTCCAAGTTCAATAATCTTTCCTTGTTTGTGAATCACCGATCCTGCAGTGCCATAATTAACTACAAGTTTTGGTCGATGTTCTATAATATACTTTGTTAATTTAAGTGTTGCATTAATCTTTCCAACACCTGTCAATAGAATAGGATGTTTTAATTTACTGACTTCTTCTTTTAATGCTGATACTATAATCATAAATCTATATCATTTGCCTCTGTGTACAAACTTCTCATCAATGTTTTTAATCTACTCTTATCTAACTTTGTATTTAATTGTTCAACGTAATTATCTAAGAGTGTGGTTGTATCTTCAGCCTTTTCTGCGATATCATCTTCGACAGATGAAGCATCTAAGTCTGAGTAGTCTTCTATGACTTTTAAATCGTGTATATTGGTCATCTTATAGAAACCATCTAAGAAACGATCAAACATATAATAATCTTTCTTTTTCTCTACGATAACCTTGATATATGAATCTCTGTACTCGGAGTAGTCAAATTCAGAATAATCGTCTGTATCGTCATTATAATAGATTTTTCGGTGTATTCTATAAGGATTTGCGATACGTTCTAACTCTCTTGTTTCTGTATCAAAGACATGAAATCCTTTAGGACATTTGTAGTCATTCCAAACCATTTCATATGGAGCACCCAAATAATAGATATGTCCATCGTCTGATTTCTTATGAAAGTGACCTGTAAATACTTTTTCAAATCTTTTTAAATACTTCTTATCTAAACCATGTGTGTTAGTCATACCATTTAACATTTCAAATCCTGCAATCTCTAAATGACCACATACAACATCAGCACTTTCTTGTTCTAACATTGTTTTAGTTTGAGATGCGTTGTCTGGACAGATCCAAGGTAACATGAGAAAACGAACATCATCAAGTGTCATTATTTTAGGTTGATCATAGATAAAAGGTTCGTGTACACCATCATAAGTTGTAAACAATTCTATGGGTGCATTAATCTCATTTGTATTTTTGTAATACGTATCGTGGTTACCGATAATGATGTGTGTGTCAATTTTCATATCCCATAAAGGTAACATAAACTTATTTCTAAAATCACTTAATGTTTTGAAGTTCACAAACTTTCGTCTATCAACAACATCACCTAAGTGTATTAGATGTTTGATATTATTCTTTTGTAGATATGGAAAAAATATATCTTGTAAAAATTTATATTGATACTCAGCAAAGGCAGGACTATCTGACCTAACACCAAAGTGAGTATCAGCAATTATCGCTATTTTCATTACATAAACAATTCAAGTTTAGATTTAGTTTTCTTTTTGACTTTCTTTTCTTTAGGTTTCTTTTCTTTTTCTTCTGGCATATTTCTTTGCATATAATCGATATATGAATTTGTATAGTTTGTATCATCTCCGTCTATTGTTTCATATTCTTGTATACCAGATTTAGAAATTAGTTTTTGTTTGATTTCTGTTTGTTTCTTTTCTTTTTGAATCCTACGAATAAATGCATAGTAAATTATCTGTGTAAAATATGCAAATGGATTATTTGATTTTTCAGGATTGAAATTAGAAACATATTGTAAACAGTTTTCTATACCATCAGATATCATATCGTCTTTATAGGTATAGTTAATAAAATTCGGTCTATAAGATAGATGATTTGCTATCTTTAAAAAACATTCGCCCATATAGTTTGTAATAGGAGGTTGTCGTCTACCACGCTTTTCTGCCTTGGCACACATCTCCTTATACTTTATCATTTCAGAAAGAAACTTTTTATTATCTACATAATGTTCGGTTTTCTTTTTCATGTTCATATTATATCATACTTTTAATTAAAATTCAATTAAATTTTTTGCTTGACATACACTTTTTTTTCTGTTATAATCTGTATGTCCCTGCTTCAGAGATTAGTGTTTGGTTATCTTACCAGCAAGTATATCATATAACTCTTTCTTTGTCAACTTACTATCCCCTTTTTTAAACTTATCTTCTAACATTTTAAGGGAGTTTTCAGCCTTTCTTTCTTTCTCTCTATCAAGTTTTATTTGTTCATATTTCTTCTTTGTACCCACATAATATTCTTTTAAATTCTCATCTGGTTTTGAAATAGTGACAATTCTGTCTTTATGAATAGAAAAAACATTGTCTGCTGAGTGATGTATCCAATCAGATAAACATACTGTTTCATCAACAGCACCATACTCATTGACATCTGATAAGACTTTGAGTTCCATCGGTTCTATCATTCGAATGAAAATAGATCCTTCTTCGTGTGTCAAGTAACAAACGATTTGTTCACCACTCGACAACTTTACGACTTTTAAATCATTTGGTGTCATTTTAACTCCACATTATGAATAGAATATTCAAATTCTTCTTCATTGTAAATATTTATGCGTTCTGAAAAGTGATTAAGTGTGAAGTTCTTGTACGTACCAAATGATAAATCATCTGCAATATCATACAATGTAGCATCTGTTTTTGATTCAGATTGTCTTAGACTTCGACCTATTGATTGTAAACTTCTTATCCTAGATTTGGTTGGAGATGAAAAAATAACATTGTGAAGATTACGAATATTAATTCCAGTGCTAAAAGTTCCGTAAGAGGCAACAATGATAGCGTTACTTTCATTTTCGACAATCGACCTGATGTTTTCCCGATCCACAGTTTCAGTACCACCATACACAAAAAAGACTTTGCGGCCTTCTTCAGCATTTTCTTTAATGTTTTCATATAACGGTACTCCATGTTTTTCTACATACTGAAAAAGAACAAGAGTATTACCATTAAGACGCAAACATAACTTACGAATAACGTTATTTCGTACTTGGTGTCCTGTGAGATATTCCATCTCCTCTTGGTAAGTTGCGTTTCGTATTTGTCTTCTATCTGCTTCATTGTGTTTTAGTACCAAACATTTAATCGTTAATTTACTCAACTGATTTTTATCAATCAGTGTCTTTGTTGAAGTTGCACGATACACCGTACCGAACAAACCTTCTAATACCAACTTGTGCGTTTTCGTACCGTCTAAAGTACCTGTCGTACCAATACGATACTTCGCATTATTTAAAGCAGTCATTATACCTGTTAACGACTTTGCTTTAAAGTTGTGTGCCTCGTCTCCGATCACACATTCAAATTGTTTGAAATAGTTTTTATCGAGGGTTGCTAAAGATTGCCATGTTGAGATTACAACATCTTTGACTATATCTTTATCATAACCATGATATATTCTATGACAGTATTTATCAACATTCCAACCATAATCTGCAAAGTCTGAATACATTTGTTCAACTAAAGATGTAGTCGGAACAATGATCAATGTCTTACGATTTGCCATTTGATGAAAACGAACAATCGAATAAATGATTAACGATTTACCAGATGCAGTTGGTGATAGTAATAATAACTTGTGTCGTTTGAGTGATTGATAGATTGCCTGTATTTGATAATCACGTACTTCAATATCTTTGCCTTGTGATTGGGGTTTGAGAGATTTACAGAATCCTTCGACATCTTTAACATCAATCTTTGTCGATGAATAAACATCTGGTGCCTGTACGACTTTTAAATCATTCTGTTTTGCAAACTCTCTCACATATGCCAATAATCCACCATAGAGTTTACCGTTTCTTTTATCGTATAGACGTATCTTTCCATCCCATACACGATTACGATATTGTGGAGAAAACTTGGCACCTGGAACTTCAAAAGTGAAAAACTCTGAAAGTTCTGCGGCTACATGAGGTTCACATCTTACTTTGATATAAACTTCATCAACTTTTTCTATATTGATCCTTGAGTGAATTTCTTCCATTCGATTGCGTTCTTTATATTAAATGTTCGATTATTAATATTTCTTATGATGCCTTCTATATAATTTATAACTGTTCTGAGATAGGTAATTTTCTGTGATAGTTTGATTAACTCTGCATCTGATTTAATATACTTATCAACATCTTGTCTTAACACTTTGATATCAAATGGGTTCTCTCTGTAAACAGATTCAGGTGCTTTACCTGTATAATATTCCCATTTGTCTTTTGCCAAGACATCATAATCGTCTTCCGCTTTCTTTAGAAGTAATGAAAATTTAGAAAGATATTTGAGATATTTGTTGTGAATGATAGGTGTACGAACTGATTCCATATCAAGTTCTGTATCGTCTATCTGTAAATCTCTAGTGGCTTCTTCTTGTAGTTTTTCTAAATCCATAGTATATTATATCACAAAATGATGATAAAGTCAAGTTATATTGTATAAAATTCGTAGTACTTGTAACCAAATGTTACGTCTGCCTGTAAATAAGTGACCTCTGTATCTTGTGTTGTCAATGCAACAGGACCTATTGATTTAGGATAAACATCTCTAAATCGTATTTCTAATGACGGATTATTCTTTGATGATAGAATAGTTAATGTGGCATCAGAATAAATGGCACCATCTGGAGTTGCAGGTTTGATTTTACCTGGTTCTGTTTGTACACCACGACTTGTTGAACCTGGCATACGATCAGAATTTTCATTTAACAGACTTGCATACTGAGAGTGATTCTCTGGAAAACCAAGACCTTTAATCCAATCATGGACTTCTCTATAGTTTCGATATTCTTCATCAATCAAAAATGTTACCGTTAAATCTTCATAAGTCATATCAGAACCAGCTAATGTAATATTTTGTAATGGTGTTGGTTGTGATAGTTCTGTTAATGATACACTAGGAATGTTTGCCTGTGTTGTAAAGAATTGTACTTCTGGTAGTTTCTGTATGGAAAATCGAAACTGAGTTGGTGAGGCAAAGTCTAGTTCTCTGCCAGTCGGTTGTCTAAGTACTGCGTTTGTATCTGTCATACTAGTATTTATACGCTAAAAAAAAGGGGTCCCCGAAAGGACCCCTTCTGGTGTGGTTTGTGGTAAATTATTACCAACAACCTAAAGTGATTACATTAAGTTAGTTACCTGAACTCGTCTGTAATAGATGTTGGCGTTGTTTGTACCAGTTGTATCGTTAGCAGCTGCGATTTGAGCTGATGACTCTGCAAATGGGTTTCTTACCATACCGTATCTTGTCTTAAAGCCAATCTTCGGTTGGAAAGTGTTTTCACCAACTGCACGTACCATTTGTAATGGAACATATGGGCAGTAGAACATACCAGCATCGTAAGGTGAAGTACCTTTGTAACCGATTACGTAGTATTGTTTAGCAGCACCGTTTGCGGCATATGGGTCAATATATACTTTATATCTTCCGTTTAATGTACCAGCAAATGTGTTACCTGTGTCATCTACACTTAGATTGTTGTTTAAAGCAGGTGTATAATCTAGTACACCAGCCATGTTTAAAGCAGAAGCAACGTCTGATGAAGTGATAATCACATTACCTCTTCCTCTACGTGTCTGTTGTGCAATAACGTTCGCATCTCTTTCGAGTTGGAACATTAAGCCTTTAAACTTCTCAACTGACCATCTACCGTTAGAATCTGTGTCTAAGTCAAAGATTCCTGCGTTAGTTGTGTTCACTTGAGCACCTGGCTTTGCCTTTTGATAGATTGTTCTTACGACTTCTCTGTTAATCTCAGCAAGAATTTCAGCAGATAGAATGTTTGATAATTCTGTTTCTGCATCTAAACCATGGATTGCTTTTAAGTCTTGAGCAAGTTCCATTGTGTATTCTGCTTTTAAAGCACGTGACTTTGCAGTTACGGTTGCTTTTTCGATTGAGAAAGCCATCTCAGCAAATGCGTTACCAGCAGCGTCGCCTAAAGCTTCACCTTCTGCTGTTGTATGACCTTGACCTCTAGTGTAAGTACCAGCAGATGAATCGTTTAGTACTGCAGGGTTTGTTCCAGAGTGTGCGTCACCTGATCCAGTTAGTGCTGAACCAGCTGCATTTCTTGCTGAAAAGTCTGTGTCTGCCTCGTTAAATAACGCTTCTGTACCAGACTGTGATGCATATCTGCTCTTCATTGCGAAGATTAAACCTGTTGGGCCAGTCATTGGCTGAACACCACAGATGTCGTATGCAATTAAGTTAGGCATAGAACGTCTAACGAGAGAAATTAGAATTGGATCCCAATTCGCAATAGCTGAACCTGTTGAGTTTGTAGGTGCAGCTTCACCAAGGAATGCTTTGTCTTCTTTTAAAGCTTTCTCTTGGTTTTCGAGGATGACAGTTGTTACAGCTCTTCTGTAAGCATCTTTGATCTCAGGAAGATCGGCGTGCTCAAGAACTGGTTGCCACTTCTCTTGTAATGTTTCAGATAAAAACATTTGTTCTCTCCTTATTTTCTTTCGTTATAATATTTATTAAAACTCATACTTTTAGTATAGTTTCTTTGCTTTTGTTCTTGAGATAGCGGCTGAATATGCTGACATTGATTCAGACATATCAATCTGTCCGCCCTCGGCGTCATTAGTTTCAGTAACGTTGTTTGATGATACTTTTTCTTTTACGAAATAAGATTCTTTAATAGTTTCTAATTTCTCTTTGTAAGAATCAGCATCTTCATAATCGATACTTTCTACCAAACCCTTGAACTTCTCCTTCTCAGAATCAGCTAGTGAATCTGAAACGGATTCAAAGATAGATGCTTTAGTTTGCTCACCTACTTCTTTATTCAGTTCAACAATTTTTGAAGTTGCTTCATTTAACTTTCCTTTGAGTTCGTCAATCTCAGTTGCCTGTGATTCTAGTACGTTGTACTTCTCATCTGGAATATCAATGTAGTGATCTTCGAATAATTGTTTTAGACCTGTGATAAAGTCTTCAGCGATTTCACCTTTAACACCCTTTTCAATAGCTAGTTCGTTTTCTTTCATCCACTCCTCAACTACGTAGTTAAGGTAAGAATCTACTTTTTCTGTTAATTCAGATTTTGCAGTTTCTTTAGCTTCTTCTAAATTCTTAGCATATTCTTCTTCTAGTCTGTCGATCTCTGCACCAACTTTTGATTTGATAGCAGCTTCGAAGATAGTAGCAGCTTTTGCTTTGAATTCCTCAGAAAGATTGTCTTCGCCATTGATTAAAGCATCAACATCTTCTTTGACGTTAATCTCTTTAATTTTATCAGCTTCCTTTGGATTTTCTGCGAGTTCCTCGCCATCGTGTTCGACTTGGTCGCCAGCGGCAATAGATTCTTTAGGTGGTTTAATACTTGAAGAACCTTGAGAAACAGGAGCAGAATCACCTTTGTCAGCTTTAGCATTTACTTGATCCTTCGTAGGCTTCACATCTTTAGCGTAATCTTTTTTAGGTGCGTCTGGTGTAACCACCGCATCACCTGTATCAGTTACATCTTTAGATGCTTTTGCGACATGTGAAGGTTCAGGAGCAACTGCCTTTTTTGTAGGCTCATTAGCAGCGGCTTCAGCAACTTCTTGTGTTGCGATCGCTTCTAACTCGTCTAAGTTTTGTTCTACGTCTGACATTTAACTCTCTCCTTATTAATTCGAATTAATAATATAATATTTATGTTTTCTACAATTTTGAAAGAAAGGATTTGAACACAGCAGCTTTCTTTTCTGCGAGTTCAATGCGCCTTGCTCTCTCAATTGTATTTCTCATTTCGTGTATATCGACTTCTCGTATTACACCATTGTCCCATACCCACTCTTTACCTTCCATAATACCTTCTACGAAAGCATCTGGAGCAGATGGATCTGCGACAATGTCGGCAGCGGTTGCCAAGTAAAAATCACTTTTTACGTAGTTTGAACCGCCTTTATTCTCCAGCGACCCCATGCCTCTGGAAGAAACTCCTAGTTTTGCACCCTCGTCTATTAAATTTTTCACTATTTTTCCATAAGGGGTGTCCATAATCTTTGCTTCACCAATGAAGTTTTTACCTTCTGGTGTTAAACTTGTAATCATATGCGATACACGTTCTAAGTTGACAGTAGGTCCGTCAGGATGACCTAGTTCGCCAAAAGCACGTTTTGCCTCTACGAACTCTTTATTATAACGATTAACCTCTTTGTTTAAGGTTTCCATAGGATAGATGCGACCGTTTCGATTCTTCATATCGGCCTGCATAAAGATACCACGTATCTTGTAATTCTTTTTTCCGTTATCTGCTTCTTCTACAATGTATTCAGCAGATGATACTTCTTCCGTAATGAGTTTCATTGTCATTTTTTTTCTCTACTATTATTTATAAGTTTTTAGTGTTTAAAACTATACATTGTACGCAATTTTTGTTGCCCATGCAGCCGCATGAGTTAACGTATCTGTTGGTTCTTTTTCGATAAGAACAGTAGCATTTGCAGGAACGTATAGTGTTCCGTATGTTACATTGCCAGCTGCGTTCTTATGTGTCACTGCACCACCAGATGTTGCAGTTAATGAAACCATAGTTGCGTTACTGATATTATTAGCATTTGGATTTTCCACTGCACTACTAAGTATCTTTATTCTTGCCATTCTTCTCTCCTATTGTGACAAAATGTCATCTATAATTTTTTCTAATTGACGTTTCGCAGGAGACTTATCGATTACTTGCATCAACTTAGGCACGTCAACATCACCTCTACGATTGGTCGCAAAGTCCATGACTTTATCAACTTCTTTTCTTAGACGTGGTGCTAAACGTTTATAAGATTGTATCTTCTTATAATCGTCTTTACGCTCCAGTATCTGATTGTTCAGGTGACTGAACGCTATCGACATTCTCTGCCTCTCCTACTTCGTCTGATCTTACGAATGTTTTCGCAAGGTCTTTTCTTCTATCATCTAATGCAGCTCCAACTTTATCAGTTAACGCAGCTTTTAGATTTGTTTCTGCTTCAAGATTATCATCTTGGTCTAACGCATCAATCATATTCTTTACATGTTCACTCATCATTTACTCCTTAATAACCATTTTGTGCATCATCATTATATGGATCTTTGATAATGCCTTGATCAATTTCTTGTTTGATTTTTTCTCTTTGTTCTTCTACTTCTCTTTCTGTCATACGAAGTATATTTTTAAGAACATAGTCCATTGAAAATACTTTACCAACCATTTGATTGTTAAACAACTCTTGTGCTTGTTGTAAACGTGATTGACGAATCTCTTGTTCTTTCATCTCAGAAAAATATCCATCTTGGATAAAATCATACTTGATGTAATCACAGATACTACCCCAATCATCCTCACTCACAATACCTTTGAGTATTACTTGTGTTCGTAACATATCAGAAAAGAGATGAACAAATTTCTTTCTTAATCTCTGAATGTATTTGGTAAACTTTAATTCATCACGTGAAATCTCTGTTGATTTACCTAACTGTAATCCACCAGAACCTTCACTATCTAAACGTGAGAAAGGTACGTTTAGTGATTGATATAATTTCTTTTGAAAATATCGAATGTCATCAATCTCACCTAGATTAGAACCACCAGGTAGAGTTGTAATATCAGTTCCTCGACCACCTTCTCTTGTCGGTAACCAGAAATCTTCTAACATAGACATATAGTTTCGATCATCTCTGATTTCACCAGTTGATGCATCATAGACAAGTTTATTTCTATATCTGTTCATCACATCTTTGAGATATTGTTCTGCCTTAATCTTTGGTAGATTACCAACATCAATCTTAAAGATTCTTCTTTCTGGTGCT
>Ga0255761_10001639_pt1 | contig 20715 bp, 38 predicted proteins | sample 071ome_29_FD_179961 | JGI IMG/M metagenome (GOLD analysis project Ga0255761, IMG submission 179961) | Coastal salt marsh microbial communities from the Groves Creek Marsh, Skidaway Island, Georgia - 071407BT metaG (version 2) | ecosystem: Environmental > Aquatic > Marine > Intertidal zone >... | reverse complement strand
TCTCTTTGGTGTTAAAGAATTCAGATAAGTTATCATATAAAGATATAATTTCATTATCAGTTAGTTCGCTAACTTGCTGCATTAACGAAGCTCTTAACAACTCTGTTTCTTTATTTTTATCACTCATCTCTCTTTGGTGTTAAAGGTTTTCTCAAAATGTTCTTCTATGTTTTTAACATCACCACAAGCAAATGAATATTCAAAAGATTCGGCAAACTCACACATCTGCTCTTTTTCCATTTGTGCGGCTTGATGAAACCATTGTATTTGCTCTTCAATCATTGTTGATGGGTCAAATAGTTTGTCCATTAAAAACCCTACTGCTGTCTGTTTCATCTCTCATTGGTGTTAAAGGTTTGGTACTGCAAACCAAAAATGAACGGGGTACTGCTCACCTATATTGGTTGAAACTTCCCATTGTTTTGTTGGTATATCGTAAATACCAATTCCCGTCACCCAAGTATCATTAAATTGATTCCACATTTTCACAACGCACTCAAAAGTGTTGGTGGGTAATTCCTTTTTTACATCTTTATACATTGGCATTTCTTTTAAATCACTCATTTCTATTTTGTTTTAAAGGTTTCTTCGTAAACTTTATTGAGTAACATCCCCCAAATAGGTAACTCCTCTTTAGTTGTTACTATTGGTGTATACTCACATCTCTCAAGTTTCTCTGCTACTTGGTTTAATAATTCTCTATCTTTCATTTCTCTTTGGTGTTAAAGGTTATATGTGTCCGCATATGATTTAATGGATAAGCCCATCATTATATGCTTAAACTCTTGTATTGGTGTTTTCATAAGATAAATTTATTTATCGGTGAGGAGTGCAACGACTCATCTCTCTTTGGTGTTAAATTTCGTTATCAACGATTTCTTTGGGTTGCATGTTAAGTGGATAAGCCTCATAATCACAGCGATATTTACCACCTCTATTCATTTCTTCAATTTTACCAGCCTTTATTGCGTCTTCAGAATTCTCATACAGACCAACTATATAAGAGTGGTTGTTATTGTGATTTACATTCCTTGCTACTGTTACCCAAATGTTTTTCATTACTCCTCAGTATCTTTATAATTAAACAGCTCGTCGAGTACAACTAGAACGGTAAGTATCGCGGTTATGATAATTACTAGGATTGGGAAATCTATCATTGCTTACGGGGTTTAGCTGCACTCGGGTGGTTTTCCCAGCGTTTTCCAAAAGGATCTTTAAGGTCGTAATTTGGTAATGCGCCCAGGTTACCCTGCTTTTTAAGTTCTTCGTATGCTCTTCTTCCTTTCCAGTCGTTGTTGAATCTAATTGCTTTCTCCTTCATTTATTTGCTATCTGAGGATTCTTCTCCTCTTTTATAATATCCGTATTCTATGTAATAAGCCAAATTTTGTAAACGCTCTGGAGCAATGATGCTGATCCTGAGATCGTGATCTGACCATTTTGTTTTCCAGTCGGTAAAACTGATTCCCTTAGTCAGCTTTCTTTTTAAATTGGAGAGGGTTCGGTTTCTTACCCTAACTATAGATCTATCATCACCAAACACATGTAGGAATCTCAAAAACCATCTTGGACACCACTTTGGTTTTGCTTCATAATCTAAAGCAAGAACAAGAGGATAGAGTGCATCGAAGTAAGAACCATCATCTTTCCAAAGTCTAGCTCCAAGATATCCGTATTTTTCACCAAAGTCTTTGGGAAAGAAAATAAATCTTAGATCATCCCACTCTATGTTTCTTGTGTGGATCATTCCCTTAGCACGACCTCTCCAGAACATCATGCTTTGGAGAAAAGACTTTACCTTCTCTTTGAAAGGGCGATTATCCTTGGTGTAGAATTTGCTTTTTTTATTCATTATGACCTTATACTTTAAAATCTTCGAATTTTAAACCCCACATCATACTAATCCAGCCCATTTGCTTTGTTGCATATGTTTTGTTGTAACGGAAGTTTTTGTAGAGATATGCTGTTCCCCACTCTACCCATTTATTGCTTTGGTCAACCGTCATAGTCCATTCTTGGAACCAGTTGTCCTTCCGATCCTTTATATCGTTGTAGGTGACATCATGACCTGCAATCTCAAACATCTTGTTTATGATATCAGAAATAGCTTTTTGCTCTTTCTCTTCTTTAGTAAGTCTTTTAGTCTGTGTCATTACATATTATATTTCAAACCACTAATATATTTCTAATTTTCGTAATTTTCGTGATATAATTGTATCATTTCCAATTACTTGTGCAATAAAAAAAGGAGCAGATCTTTACAGATGCTTGCTCCTTTTGGGTTGTTGGGGAAACAGATGTATATATCAGCCTCGATATTCCAAATCATTACCCCGGTATCTTAAGTGCAATTCTTCAAGCTTTGAAATTGGTGGATATTTCTGGAGCTTAATAAATACCTCAAGATCAGAAGCTTGCATTGTGTAGTCTCCAATATTGTGTCCGACCATTAGGTCGTGCATAATGTTTTTCTTAATCTGCTTGATGTTTTCCTTTCGCATTTCCCTACTTAGAACCCTAGCAAGTTTGCCACCCCTTCTATAGGTGTGCCACCAAACAACCAGCTTTCTTTTCATTACTGGTTGGGAGAGGTTGGTTTATTAGTAACCATCCTTATCATATGAAGACGGATTGCATCTTTGTCTTCATCTTTGATATTGGCTTCATTAAGATCTCTGACTACCTCTTGCATTTTAAGGTAGATGTTTCTGGCAACATTGGTAACCACCTGGTTGTACTGCGCCTTTAATTCTCTAGTTTTCTGATCTTCCATTTTGTCTTTGTTTTTTTAGGAACCTACTCAGTTCTTCTTTGCTCATGTCTGAGATGATTACTGAGCTGGGGTTTAGACTTTTAGCCACACACTTCCAACAAGTCACTGCAACAGTTTTCTCGTCGACATTGTGGACCTCAGCTTTGCACTCCTTGCATTCCATGGATTTTACTCCGCCTGTTCTGCTGCCGAAAGTTGCTTTTCTCATAGTGTTCTATAATCAAACAACGGGGTCAAATCTGAATTGCTTTTAAAGTTCTTTTCGAGGATTTGCTTGACTAGGGTACATTTCTCATACTCCTCTTGCTCTATAAATAGACCAAGCATTCTGCGGAGTGCAAGCAAAGCTTGTGCCCTGTCTGCTTCATTAGATATTCTCAGGCCTTCTTCTTGTAGAAGCTCGTATGCCTCGTCGCACCACTTCTTTAGTGTGCTTTCTAATTGTTGTTCGTCGATTTGGGTATATTCGTTACCCTCTTCGTAACCTAAGTAATCCTCTTCGTTCATAGACAGTCCAAATTTATAATCCCTGTGTGTTTTAAAAAAATGTATTTTAAGATTCTGTCGGGTCAGTTATTAACACAATTGTCTTGCAGAGACCTGAATCCTTCAGTTCTCTGTAAAGTGATCTACCGTGAGACAGAACGTCGAGTTCGCAAAAGAACTCGTCTTTTAGATCCCTTTGTCTTTCCCTAATCGGTGTTGCCCGGTGGAATGAGATCTTTTTTCTTATCTCGTAGTAGTCCTTCTTGTTGTCTGTTGTACAATTGAACTTAACTACCATATCTATTCTAGAATAAAGTGGTCTGGGATGTTTCGCCATTTGCTGTAACAAATGGTGAATGAGCTTTCACTCTCAGATCGTGAAGGTAAGATTTAAAGAGAAGCTTTTCTCTTTCGTCCATACCATTATAAAATTCTTCAAAGTTTCCTGCGGACTCTTCGAAGTCCTTAATTAATTGTTCCAAAGGTCTGGGTGTAGTAAATAAAAACATATGTTTATAGTTTAGAAAATTGATTCTGTTTCATTAGACGATTTCTCCCCTTTCGTTGAATTGGTAATCGTTGGCAATAAGTGTTTCTGCTACCTCTTCGTCGCTTTGTAGTTCGTCGTGGTATTTGTCTAGTCTCTGGTAGAGTTCTTTAGATTCTTCTCTTGCCCAGTCTGTAATCATAGACATCATCTCGTCGTAGAATTTATTCCAGTCCCTGTCATCGTCTTCGACTCCCAGTTCCTCCATTTCCACTGATGCTTCTATGGTATTTTCGTGACTATATCTACTTGAGATTCTAACAATCTCCATATAGAGGTCTTCAGGCTTTAATTTTTCCCTGGTGTCATATCCAACGTTCCTAAGATCTCCCATTAATTGGCGAAGCTCATCTGCTTCTTTAGAGGTATCTTCATCTTCTCCCATGTCCAAGAATTCTGTGGAGGCATTAATATCGAGTGCTTTTTTAAGAAATAGCTCCTCGTCATCAACTCTAGCCGTGAATGATGCACCATCTCCTTGAGAGTAGAATCCGGTAAACTCGACCTCTACGTCTTTGAGACCCAATTTTTCCATGGCATACTCAAAATCTTCTATGATTGGCTCATACCATTCGGTGTACTCCACGTTGATATACCTATTATTCTCAAGGGCTTTTTCCTTAACCTCCTTGGGGAGCTCGTCAAAAGAGTATGTTTTCTCTTCCTCGCTTTCGAAAATAAATTCTTTGAACCTCTTGAGTGACATGTTGGATATGAATTTTTTTATATATCCAACAAAAAAAGAAGGAGATCTTATCGATCTCCTTCCTGCTGATTTCCAAACCAATAAACCTTGAGCCAGCTACTCAAAATAGATATTTTCAACACACTGGGCGTGATCTTTCATTCCTTTTTCCCGAAACAGGGACCAAGCTCCTTTTGGATTAGCCAAATATACAACTGATAATGTAAATTCCACGATCTCAGTGCCGAATCTTTCGATGGCTCTTGTAATCCTTGCTTCCTTATTAGGCATATTTGTAATGTTCTTCGATCTGATGGGCAAATCTTTTCTTATACTCGTAGTAGATTATAAGATGCGTTTCGCTTGGCTTGCTTCCGTGAATAATGTGGATCATCTGGTTAATAATGAAATCCCTGTACTCTTCAGCGTTGCCAAAGTGGAGTGGTTCGTGGGAAGATATAGAATCGTTGAGCTGTCTTTTAGCTTCCCTTATTTTGAGAGAAAGTCTCATATCAATTTGTTAATCAATCAAATATAACATAACCACTTTGACTAAAAAAATGAAATTTAGCAAAACATCAGTGCTCCAGTTCCAGCAGCACTTTCAAAAGCAATCATGAAATCGTCGTACAACGAAAGAAATTCGTTTTCGTCCTGTTGCTCGTCATATCCAAGCTTTACAATATCTTCTAGCAATTCCCAGGCTTCTTCCGATTCTAGTTTTGCTATTGATTCGCCATTCTTTAGGTAGTAAATAAACTTCCATCGATTGGTGGTGTTAAAGTCTCCGTGTAACTTGTAACATGCTTGTGGACCAAAAACCCCCTCGCAATCCGAAAAGTCTATCAATTCATAAAAAGGCTTACCAAGGTAAGCATTGCTATTTAGCCAGAATTCTTGTGCAGAAATTCCATGAATAGCATAGCATAGTGCATCTCTAAACTTGTTGTAATATGAATAGGGTCCAGCTCTGAATGAACTTGCCTCTCCGTCGGTATTAAACCAGCCAACTTCTATATCTGGGTTTTGGTGGAAGTTGTTATCAATGTAAATCCTTCCGGTTTCATACTCTTGTATGTCTGACCTTTCGACCCTTTCGAACACTGAAATATCTAATCCCATAACTAATTTTGTTTAGGTATGAGTAAATATACTAAAAATAGGTCGGAAGAAAAAATTAAAACATAGAATAAATCACTAATGCCAATAGTCCGACCAGTACAATAGATCCAATTGTGTTCAGGATTTCATAAGATCCTGTAACTTGTCGATAAGTTCTACCTTGGTGTTCGTCCCGATCCCATCTAGTCATGCTGATGAATTCCTTAATGGATTTGGCTGCTGTTGATGGCTGAAGATCTTCGTAAACCTTTTCTATACATTTCTTCTTTTTGCAAACTAGAATAAATGATCCATCAAGGTTGCTGACAAGCTTTTTATAAGCTTCTCTCTTTTTACAGATTTGGCAAACTTTCTTGTTTTCCATAGTTCTAGGTAATTAGTACGCCAGACAGGATTCGAACCTGTGACCGTCTGCTTAGAAGGCAGATGCTCTATCCAGCTGAGCTACTGGCGCATGTATTCTAAAGAATCATCTGTACATGATAATAAAATCACCAAAGTAGTCTTCCATAGTTTGAAGTAGATCCTCGTAGTCTCCGAGCATCATTTCTTTGGTAATCATTTCACCATCTAAGCCGAGTTGCCTTGCAAGATTTTTAGCAATTCCCATCAGGGCGAAAGCGTTTCCGTCAGGACCGGTTAAATCGATCTCGATCTTCTTCTCTTTCCTATTTTCCTTTGGTACTATTGCCATGATTCCTTATATATCTGCTAATCTATTGATTTGTCATGTTCCAAAAAAATGATTATAGCTTCTTAGCTATAAAATTTACATTGTCGAATAACTTTTTATTTTCTGACTTAAGTTTAGCCTTGACCTTTCCAAGATATTCGTTTTGATATTTTGAATTTCCCCAAAGGTGAACAAACCCAATTTTCTGGGCATATCCAAAAAGATCGTCCCTTTGCATATCACCAACGGTGATGAGTTCTTTAACGTGCATGTTGGAGCATTCGGCTACACTAGTAAGTAGGGATTGCTCTACTGCAATATTAGGGTCCTGGTTTGGTGGAAATTTAACCCCCGCCTTTTCTAGGTTGTAAAGCAAATCAAAATATCTATATGTGTAATCCTTGAGGAATTCCATATTTTGAAATCCAACTATACCGCTGTTGTACACAAAGTTAAATATATTGATGTCGTCTATTTGAGGGTACACTTTTCTTAGTTCTCTGAAAACCGGTGGGTAAGTGCTATAGAAGTGTGAACCGATTTCTCTCATTTGGACAATAGCATCCCAATCTCCTTTGATGATCGATTTTGATTTCTTATTCATAAAGAAAACGTCACCGTCTATATGAATGAATGGTTCTTCTTGAACCCTCATTGCATGAACCTTCCCTGCAGTCCAAAACCTTTTGTCTATGTGACTTATATCCTCCAGGTCAGTGTCAATATTCTTGTATGGTAAGCATTCTAGTATAGAAGCACCGAACTCGTCAGTGACAAGATCGATGCTCTTAAATAGTTTGCTGGATAGATGTGCCGAGAGTGCAAAATTAAAGATGTCGTAAACTATCTTTGATTCCTCTCCCCATCTCCCAGAAAAATAAGCCTTCGACCAGAAGGAGTGGATTGCTTTCATTTACAGTAGTTCTCCCCCGATCGGCTTGTGGTTCTGGTATGCATTAGATTTCTTCATTCCGAAGAGTCTTCTAAAAAATGCAATGATCTTTTTCATAGTATTATTTGGTTGTTTATTCTTTGTTATATTCTGCAATCACGTTTTTCCTCCACCACCTTTTGACTTTATTCTTGTCGCTTAAAGGTGAGATAATAATTTCGGCAACAACTAATAATGCACAGAATGCTATGCAAATGATATAAAGTAATCCTATTCCTTTAAACATGGCTTTGTTTTTTTACTTGGTTAAAAGTACTAAGATAAATTCCAATCTAATGGGTTAGCTTTTTTCTTTTGTACCTCTTGGTCCCTGATTATCGTAAGATATACTCCTACTTTTTCCCAATAGTTTCGATCTTTTTCATCTACAGCCAATTCTTTGATCTGTAAAAAATTTACTAGTGAATCTTGGATGCCGTGTTTTTTGAAAAGATCCTGAGCTTTTTCTTTCGGTGTAAGTTTTTTCATTATCCTAAAATTTCTTTGGTGTCTATACCAAGGTTTCTTGCAACTAGTTTTAGCCTTTTAAGGGCTTTGTGGTGGATAGTCCTGACCATTTCCTGCGAAATCTCCAAATCGTCCGCAATTAAAGCATAGCTTCTCTGAAATTTGTTTTTGCCTAACCCATAGTGTTCCTTGATTACGTACCTTTCTCTCTCCGATAACTTTGAAAAAAGCTTGTTTATATAAAAAGCTCTGCTATCGTGTGAAAAATCTGTATCAAAGGTATCACCGTCATCCCAAACAACATCCAGCAGTGTTGATTTGGAATCTTCACCTCCTACTGGTACATCAAGAGACGAGTGTTTTTGGTCCGAGTTGATTATTAGAATAAGAGTTTCCAGATCAAGTGTTTTTGCAAGCTTAACCTGATTCTTTTTAAGGTCCTCTAATAATTCTTGCTCTGATGGATCCCTACCAAGTAAACCGCTTAACCTAGACTGTGCTTCTCTAATATGTGTAAGTAGTTGCCCTTTGTTGAGTGGTAATCTGACCATACGGCTATTTTGACCTAAGTGCATGATCATTTCTTTCCTGATGTGCCAGACTGCAAAAGAGATAAATTTAAAACCAAGAGTCGGGTCGAACTTCTGGGAAGCTTCTATGAGACCGATGTTTCCAACTTGGATTAGTTCCTCCATTGTTATTGGGTCCATCGTATACATTTTAGCAACAGAAAGGACAAAGCGAAGATTTGCTTCGACTAATTTATCCTGAGCTTCCTTATCCCCTTCGGCTGCTTTTTTAGCTACCTCAAGTTCTTCGTCTGGGCTCATAACTGCTCTCCTTGCCAAATCCTGTGAATACAACTGAGAGGCCCTCCCACTTCTGGTTGTGATCCTTTCAGTTATCTTAAACTGTCTCAACTTATTTGTTTTATTTGATTTGATCCTTTTATGAGGGGAGGTCCAACCAGGTTTCCACCTTATATAAAGAATTTAAATATTTATCTGTGGAGATCTCAGTCTTCTAATTATCCAGACTGTATTTGGTTTTTGACTCCCCTCTCAATTTATAGCTAACGTCTTTGATTGCTTCGTTCATAAGGGATTCGCTCTCCTCGATCATCTTCAGATGTTTGACGCGATCTCTGTGTGGTCCGCTAAAGGCGGACTTTGAATGCATCTCTAAAAGGTTCATACAAAATCTTCTTGCACACTCAAGGTGCTCTAGATTTTTACAACTTAAAACAACTTTGATTGCTTTTTCGTGGTGTACATACAGATCTTGAGTAGTTGCTATCATGATAATCTATATAATGGTTTTTCCTTTTTTAGATCAAATCGTTATGGTTTATTTCGGTTTTTCTTGTTGTAGAATGTCTTTCGTATTGATATATAGAAAAAATACCACAATTATGGACATTATTAGATTTGAAAATTTTGGGGATGAGCAACTAAACGAGGGTGATTCTTACAGACCTCTTACACCAGCCGAGTTTGAAAAAGTAAAGAAGCTTCCAAGGGTAGAAGATATGGATGGGGAAGAACTTAAGAAACTTGTTGGTGCAACAGTTCATCCAGTGATTAAGCCAAAAACCAATATTAATCAAAATGCAGCTGCAGCAGCTGCAGCAGCTTGGAAATATATGGGTGGGAAGGATAATGATCCAAAGCTTCTCCTGAAAGATAAAGCAGGAAAGCCCCTTTGCATAATCATATAGTTTGGCGGGGTTTTTGAACCTCTACCTTTAAACCTTTATTTCTTATGAGCAAGAATTTTTTAGCAATCCTATTGTTTGCTTTGCCCCTTATTTCTTTTAGTCAAACCGAAAGGGAGCAAAAAATTCAAAAAGTGCAGGAAAATAGGACCAGCAGCAGTCCTGTAAATAACAACACCACTACTAACTATAACCAAGGATACCAGAGTGGTTACCAAAATGGATATAATGATGGTGCGTGGAGAAACCGTTATCTTACCCCCTATTATTATAATCCTTATGATGTAGGTTATTATCCATATTGGAATACCCGTCGGACCTGGGACAGGAGGGAATATGTGATGACCACAGACCCAAATCTTGTCCAGAGAAACCCTTCTAAACCGATGAGGCTTTCCTTCGGTGCTATAACTGAGAGAGATCTATTCCAATATCAGATATCACCTTACTTAATTTCTGGAGGAGAATCTTTTTGGATACTTCAGTACCACATGACACTTCCTTTAATGTATCCGTACTATGATAACATTGAAACTTGGGAAGTACAAGCGTGGGATGATGAAAGCGCAGGTGGTGTGGAGACAAAGTATGATTTTTCAATCGGTGGTGGAAGAACCATAAACAGATTCTCCCCATTTGCTACTGTTGGTATAGCATCAAGAAAAAAGTATGATGCTTACTACGATGAAACTTTTATTCTTTCCTCAATAAATCAAAATGGGATATACCTTATAAACCAACAGAGACAAATCAACATGTCTGTGAGAGCAGGTATACTCTATCACTGGGAATTTTTGGAACTCCTTACTCAGTTAAGGTTTGACGGAAGGATTGGAATTGGTTTTGGTGCAGGTATTAAGCTTTAATTAGATAACCTATGAGAAAATTTATAGAAAGAATATTAAGTAAATACACTTTAATCCGTGAGATCTGGGATGTCATGTCCTTTGTGGGGTTTATCCTGATAGTGCTTTGGCTTACAAGTTGTGAGAATAAATACCAGCCGAACAATAATTACGTTTACACTTTCTCTGCCATGACTCATAAGGATGACTATGGTAGGAAGCAGTGGAGTGCACATCATTTCGTCATTGACGAGCAAATAAAAAACCTTGGGTCTTTTAAAGAGTGTTATGTGAATTACTTGGAGTGGTCTGGGTTAGATCCCAGCGGAACTTACAAAAAGGTTTATTATGCAGATCCCAAGAACATCAACATCTATTTATTTGATAAGAGATGGGGTGGGACAACCATAGACAAAGCTGATCTTTGTAATGTAGATTAATAAATGGGACTTACCTAAAAGATAAACTATACCTCCCCATAGTCCCAAATAATGGACCACAGGTTAATGCGAAATTTAGATTTACTATAGAGTGAATTTTCTGAGAGAATAGTGTTAGTGAAAAAGAACAGGCCAACGAATAACCATTTCGTTTTATAATTTAAGTTAGTAATTAATAATGGCCTGTTCTTATGGACAATTTACCACACAATATTTTACTATGAGGCAAAATCCCATAATATTTTACATCCCCCTAAAATTGAAAATGGGTTTCGATGTGAAACCCATTGGATGTTTTGTTGTAAAATATTTACTTACTTGATTGAAAATCGGTATTTAGGTATTCAAGAAAGTGAGTGCTAGGAGTGAAGGCAGAGTGGGGACTCTGCCTTCTTTTTTATTTGGGATACTCAATTATAGGTTATATCCAGGATATACTACAGCTGTATCTTTGTGTGTATTCTTTTGGATCTCTTCCTTTTTGTGTTTAATCTCTTCGCTACGTTCTTTTGCTTCCTGTTCAAATTTACCATTTGATCGGTAGTGATTTTCAGTTCCCTTAATCTCTTTTGGACTGATATTTAGTTTAACGATCCAAGCTGTGGCAAAGATTGCTAAGAAAATGTAAAGCGGCTTCAAATTGTAATTTTTCATGACTATCTCCTTTTTGTTAATATCAAATATCAGGATTATTAGCGTAACTAAAAAATGAAAACTAAAAATAAAGGAACTTTCTTAGAACAAAATTCTAAAAAGATATAAAGGTCAAACATTTGAAAGCAGTCGTTACTGGAGCCTTAGGATTTGTTGGCTCAAACCTTGTAAGCAAACTATTATCTGAGGGATATGAGGTACACGGTATTGATAATTTAAGCTCATTATCATCCACATTAAAAAATTCAGTAGAAGGAGCTGAATATGCTGTAGGTCCTGCTATAGAAGAAAACCTTTGGCCCGAAAAATTTGATGCTATCTTTCACCTGGCAGCAGATGCCCGGATTCAACCGAGTTTTGATGCTCCATTTGACACATATGATAATAATGTCGTAAGTCTTGCCTTTGCAGCTGAGATGGCTCTTAAGAAGAATGCAAAGATTGTCTTTTCGTCGACATCATCATCTCTCCATGGAGACTATGTCTCTCCATACACTCAAAGCAAAAGAGCCAGTGAAGAATACCTAAAGATGATGTCCTATTGTTTTGATCTCGATTGCTCAAGTGCAAGATTCTTCAATGTTTATGGACCAAATGAACCTGTCCAAGGTGAATATGCTACTGTTGTTGCTAAGTTTGGAAGACAATACTTTTCTGGTGAACCTATGACTGTAGTTGGTGATGGTAGCCAATCCCGGGACTTTACACATGTTGATGATATTTGTAGTGGCCTTATTGCAATCAGTAAAAAGAAAATGTCTGGTGAAATAGTTAACCTTGGTAGGAATAACCCTTACACCATCATGGATCTTGTGCACATGTATGCAGGAGATGATGCAAAAGAAGGGGTTGATTACAAGTTTGTACCAAAAAGAAAAAATGAGGGACAAGCAACCCAGTGGACAAAGACAATTGATCTTGATTGGCAACCACAAATCAACCTCCCTGACTATATCAGCTCTTTAAAAGAAATTAGTGGCTAACTATTTTTCTCTTGCCACTTATTAGAAATTGAGTCCTTTGTTATAGGACCTCCTTTAGCCCATGTCCTGCAGGTTCTTGCAGAATGACATTTGAAGTGGTGCAATAAATATAAGAGTTGTTTTAAGCCTACATTAAAAAGTAAAGACCTTTTTTAATCTGCTATGGCCCCTTGATTACTGGATAAATACAGATAAAAAAGAACATGAAATTAATCAATTGGTTCAAGAGGTTATTCACTGACGATAAAGGTGTACCCTCATCAAAGAGGTTTGTTGGTATCATTGCAGGTCTTAGCCTTTGTGTTACTCTTTTCGCAAACCAGTTTACTGAAGAGCACATCGCTCCTTCTCCAGTTTTAATCAATGCCGTTGCCGCTTTAGCTTTTGGTGCTTTAGGACTTGCTTCTGCTGATAAGATCTGGGGTAAAAAAGGTGGAGACGGAACACAAGAATAGAATCCAATCTTATAAATCTATAAAACCCATGAGATTTCTCATGGGTTTTTTTATACCCGTTATTGTTGACGCATAATATAAAACGGATATATACTTAAACAAATTTATAAGCGTATGAAAACCAAGAGGATAAGCCTTTTTGAAGATTTCCAAGAACAATATATAAAAGAGAACGAAGTTCTTGAATCAGTTTATGCTGATTGGAAAAATAACTTGGATTTTAATTTGAAATCATTATTTGAATATTTCCTGAATGAGGAGACTGAAGACGAAGAAGGATATACTTCAGGTGAAAAGGCTGCTTTAGCAAGAGACTTCCAAATACTTACTAAACCCCAAATGGCTGCTATTTACCTAAGAGCATTAGGTATTGCAGAAGAGGATGATCAGGGGAAGTACATTGTAATGATCCCGGATCTAGATAATTTTGGAGATTATGCAGAAAATAGAGCTTTCGAAATAACAGTTCCTGCACTGGCAGATGCATTGGGTCTTGATTCTTATGGAACGGTTTCTAGGACAACTAATAAGTTTGTTAATTTAATAACCGGCGAGGGAGAAACTCCCAGCGAATCTATCTACCCTAAGATTCTTAAGTACTTTGAAGAATTTTCAAGACAAAACCCAACCAGCTTAGCTTCACTTGCTGGTCAAGCAATACAAGATACTTCTTACACTAAGAACAGGGATAAAGCTGCTGAAACTCTTACCAAATCCGCTGCAAAAGCAAAACAAAGAAAAGAGGACGAAATTAAACTAGGGGAGTCAGTTTTCTCCCTTGTTAAGTCTTTGAAGCAAAGTCCAGTTTTTTCGGATCCTAAAAAAGCCCAAAGAGCAGCTATTATGAGAATAGCAAGAGACTCTGGTATGGATCCAGCTAAAGTTGATTTAGCTTTGCAGAAATTCTTAGCTTCTAAAGATATTATTAGATACTACGAAAAGTGATAGCTTCTTGGGAAAGTGAAAGGATTTGTTAAGGTAGAGAGCATCTCTAAAAAATCCTAACCTATCTTCGGAAGTTACATACAAAGGATCATGGGGGAAATTCGGATCAATTCCGTTTTCTCCCATTTCTATTTTAAACATCTCCTCGTTTATTAAACTTTCTTCAAGTATACGATCACGGTAATCAAATACTCTAGAGTATTCTGTGGATATCATAAGGAAAGCCAGGAAACCAGTAACAATGAACCCAGTAGCAAACCCAATGTATAAAAACAGAAGAGCAAACAAAAAGATAGCTTCCTCCTTAACAAGTTTGAAACTAAAGGGGATTATTCCAAAAAGATATCCGGTCTTCTTATGAGAGTCCATTTTTTCCATGTAATATTTTATACCTTGATCCATTTTTCTTTATTTAGTCTGCAATAGTAGGGTTATTATTCGGACTAAAAAAATCTATTTTGGAATTTCTAAACCTGTTTAACAGGGATCTTTTATTTCCCTGGGATTCAAAATGTTTATTAATCGACTCTATCCATTGGAATTTAATATCTTCCATTGCCTTTGTAGAGGATTCTTTGAAAAATCTAAATAGGAACAATTCCTTAAAGCTTATGGCGGACGTGGATTGCACTAGTTCCTGGGTGAAATATTTTTTGCACTTAATGCGATGCTCAGTGTCTGTGCAGAATTCAGAGGGATGTCCGTTAACAATGTCACAGATTTCTATGCTTAGGTCTATTTGGTATAGAATCTCTGCAGAGTGGTCGTTCATATCAAACGGATAGTCTGCACTCATTAACTGCTTAATGCTAAAGCTTATTTCTGTAGTTATTTCAATGTCACGTGATCCTTCAAACCCAAGGGATGATAGATCTAATAGTAAACCTATGTCTTCGTCGCATTCTGATCTGGACCCAACGTTAAGCGATGTACGCATTCGGATATTAGGTATTTCGCCTTCCTCGATGCCTATTCGGAATTCTTCAAGGTCCCCACTGCTGTTTATTGGAAATCCGTTGCCCATCACAACACCATCTAGAGATCCTATCGAATTTGACCAAAATCTTTTGTCCCCAAGAAATCCAAAAACGTGGGCTGTGTCTCTGTTGCTTAAATGTTGAAGTAGGGAAGCTGTCATCTAGTGTCGGTTTATTTGGTCAGCAATCTATTTCAATTTTTTGGTTAAAAAAAATGAAGGGCCCTCCTTCTGGAGATATATAGGTTGCACAACAAGAAATGCCAAATACCATAAAATACAGCGCAACCACTGAATCAAATTCTTTAAATGTAAGGAATTGGTGGATCGGTGCTGGTGAGATAAGTAAAGGACCAACCTCATCAACTGGTTTTTGGAATATGATAGATCCGCCCACCGGGGGCTGGACCATATATGTTAATAAGGCAAGCCAAGGACCTTCTATAACTGTTGCTTCTAATAGCTCTGAACTTATAGCCAGGACCAATTCTATATCTGGTAATTCTTATACTACCATTGATGAGTGCTTTGATTACTTTGCTACTCAGAATGACAAATTACTCTGGGGCGGAGAAGTTAGTCCTGTGATTACCAATGGGCTCCAAAGCTACATAGATTTCTCTTCGACTGCTTGTTTTCCTAGAACTGGAAATAAGTTTTATAACCTTACTAATAGTGGTGTTGGTTATTTCCAATCAGCAACATTTTCAACAGCTGATGGAGGAAAGGTAAGCACAACTGGTGGTAATGACGGTACTACAAATTATGTTGGTAGCAGAATCAACATTAATACTACTGCGGATAACTTAGATAGATTTGGTAAAGATAATGATTGGAGTATAGCTTTTTGGGTCTATTACACGGGAAACGGTACAAGAATATTTTCTACTGGTTCTGCAGGATCTGGTACATCTGATTCTTGTGTATGGCAATTTTGGCTCGATCAAACAACATTTTATTGGTGGAATGCTGGAGGTGGTGGGACAAACAATATTACAGCAGGAATAACTTCCGTCCCAACTAATGCTTGGTCCTACATAACCATTGCTTATAAATATGATGAATCTGGAAATAATGTGGTTCGGATTTATAGAAATGGATCCCAGATAGGAAGTGGAACTAGGTCTACCGCTACCCACGATGCTAGAGACAGAAGGGGACAAACTAATCTACAGTACACTTTAGGTGGTGGATACTACAGTTCTTGTAGAACAAGAAATAGTGCTGGTGAATTTGGTCTTTTCCAAGTTTATAATAGAACACTAAGTGCTGATGAAGCCACGTTAAACTACAATCTCACAAAATCAAGATTTGGCCTATGATAACAAGAATTAAATATGAAGATCCTGCAAATCATGGATCATATATTATTGAAGAGCTAGACGATAGTGTGGTAGATGTCCCTGAATATTGCTCAAACCTTCACAGAAATCACCTGTGTAATACAACCGAATGTGACGGGGAGCACTGCAAGATCTGGGTTGAGGTAGATGGCGAATTCTTCCTAGCGGGGGTGGCTGATTAAAAGAATATATAATCTACCAATGCCTAATCCAATTAAATACAACACCTCTACTGAATCCAATGCCCTTAAGTCTGGCAATTTTTGGATTGGTACTGGTGATGTAAGTAAAGGACCGACGTCAACTACCGGGTATTGGAACGGACTTCAGCCACCTTTGGGTGGATATGCAATATACGTGCACAAAGCATCCGGTGGACCTTCAATCTCTATTGCTAATAATGATAGTGAATTGATTTTTGTTACGAATGAAATTGCGGGGACATCATACACCACCATCAACGAGTGTTTTACTTACTATAACGGGCAAAGCGACAAGATGGTCATCCATCGTCCCTTGAGGTTTAGAGTTACAAGCGGTCTTGTTTTAGATGTAGATGCAACGTCAATTGCTTCGTATCCCCAGAGTGGCACAACGTGGAACGACCTAAGTGGTCAGGGAAACAATCTCACAATTTACGGAACTACCCCTTATGATGGAAGTTCTTTTGGTGTTGGCCTCAATAGTGACACTGGATCCTATGTACAAGCAAACCCATTTCCGTTCCCAACCGACGACTACACTTTAATATTAACACAAAAGGTTAACTTCAACCAATCGAATGCGGTTTTTAGCTACGAGAAATCCGGGAATGGTAATACAAGTTTATTGTATGCACCTGGGGGCGGAATAAGTTTTTACGGTCCAGCAGGAGCTGTTGGTATGGGATACACCCTTCCGTCTAACGAGTGGTATCAGCTTGTAAGGGTTCGGACAAAGTCATCCGGTCAGGAAAGGATGTATGTCAATGGTGAGCTTGTAAGCACACAAACTTTAGCTGTTAACACAGCAACACCTTCCGGCGGTAGTTTGAATATAGGGCAGGAACAGGACTCTCAGGGAGGATCTTTTTCTTCATCACAAACTATGAACGGATATGTTTCTGAATGTAAATTGTATGATAGGGTCCTTTCGGCAGAGGAGATAAGGCAATCATACTTTGGTGGAAATATTGTAAGTCAAGATTTAGTTTTTGGAATGGATCCTGGAAATTTGGTTTCTTTTGAAGATGGAACTACAACTACAAATTCCCTTGTTGGCTCAATTGCTGGCAGTAATATCAACGGGTTGTCTTGGAGTCCAAGTTTTGGTGGAGTGTTTGACTTTGATGGTTCTGATGATAGAATACAATTAGGCTATCAGCCAACAATGCTAACAAATGACATCACGATGGAAGCCTGGGTAAATGGGGATTCTTTTGTGAATTGGCACGGAATCATTTCTAACATGAATGGATGGGGAACAGGATTTAGTTTGCAAATTGGAGTTACCCAAAGAATTGCTGCTATGGTTAGTGGAAGTTACTTAACTACCTCATGGGCACCATCGGTTGGTGTTTGGTATCATATAGCTGCAACTCACAGAAGCTCAGATAACTTGAATGTTCTTTACGTCAATGGTGTACAAGAAAATACATCTACCAGATCTATATCATATAACGCCAATCAAGTTACTGAAATTGGGTGTTTTTATACTGGAGGATCTTTGCCTTTTAATGGTCAAATGGGACCACTAAGAATGTATGATAGGGCTTTATCAGCTTCGGAGATTATGCAAAATTACAACGCAGAAGCACCGAGGTTTGTATAGGTTAAACCCTAATACAAGGTAAAACCCTTAGCTCTCCTGGATCCGGGAAAAATCCTCTTTGCGAGTTTTCGTCAACTATTTCGTTATATGCCCTTCTGATGGGTGACTTATGTCCTGTTGACGAGTCTTGGGTCAAACTTGTTTCTAACTTTCTCCTAAAAAATAATGGTTGATGTACATCCACAACTTTGAGCCCTTTTGAAAGGGCCCTCTCATGAAATTCCGAGTCCGCTCCAACTCTCCAATGATAGAATCCATTCCGCTCAAAAAATGTTTTCTTTCTTATTGCAAAAACACCCACTGTTAGAAATCCTACCTTTAGTTGATTCCCATTGAATATTTGATCGTCTGAGCTGAACCAAAAGAATTTCCATCTTGCCATATCCCCCTTATCCAATTCAGCAATCGCAGTTCTAATCATTGTTCCTCCAGGTACATCATCTCCATCAAAGAATATTAGAATATCGTTTTCCGCTTTCTTTGCTAGGGTGTTCCTGATATAATACGGACCGACATTTTCCTTGAAGTAGTAAAACTTTACATTCTCTGGGTATATTTTTCTTGAAACCTCTTTGAGTGTTTCCCAGCATGAATCTATACCTACGAGAATCTCTATATCTACCTCACCAACTTTATCCTGTTGATCTATGAATCCCTGGATACATTTTTCTATAAAATTCTGGGCTTTGAATGCTGGGATAATTATTGAAACCTTTTGTGTGATTGGTACGAAATTATCAATCTTTGCGTGTGGGTTTGTAATATCTTCGAAAGTTCTTTTGAGTATATCGATTTTTACCCTATGCCTCTTATCCTTTCCAGTCAGATTAATATGAACTATTCCAGTATCCTTGACATTTGCCCATGTAATTGGATTTGACATACACCAGGTTCCTGGAGAAAACTTCCTATTGATATAACCAAGAAACCCGTTGGCTGGATCTTGAAATTCTATATTAAATCTTTCCTGCGATCTATTTTCAGCCTTGATTTCCCTGGTGGCTTGTAGGGTAAGTTTTATCCCTCCAATTTCAAAATTTATGTCCTTTACTTCTGACACTTTACTTTATTTGGTTTGATATATCAATAGTATTTATTGTATGTCTGAGGACCAATAAAATTCCACATAAACAGAAACTATTTGAATTCCTTTTATAAAATAAACAGATACTTTTTTTAGATGCAATCAAGACCCAAATTTTCTGCAGTTACTTCATTTTTTGGTGAAGGTGAGGCTTATGTAAAAAGACTCTATTCAGACCTAATGGCTCAAGAGGTTGACCTGGAGTGGGTAGTCACTGATGACTTTTCTGGTGACGAATCAACCGAGGGTGCTTTGAGAGAACTTGCAAATAATGATCCTTCAGTTAGATACATTGAACAAAAAGAAAAGAGGGAAATATACAGGGATCCTCAAAAATATTGCAAGGGTGAATTTGTTTTCCATATTGATGCAGATGATAGGGTACATCCAAATTACCTCGAGCATTGCGAATTTTGGTTCGGTAAGTTCCCTATGGTTAATTGCATCCTATGTGGTTCTGAATGGGTTCACGAAAATGGCAGATTCAATCGTTTTCACTATCACACTCAAAAAGATCTTTCATCCCAGGCTAAACACAATTTCATAGGTAGGGTTTGGAGGAATGGGTTTGATTACAAATTTACCTTCCTTTTCAAGGAGATATTTTCTAATTATGATGATATCATAAGGATGAACGACATGTTCATTGTCAAAAGCTTTGAAACAGTTGGTGATATTCTTTGTCTGCCTCGTGTTTACATTAAGTATGAAATGAGGGCAACCTCAAATTCTACAATAGAGAGAAGCCCAGTAGAGAAGGAAAAAATTGAACGCTGTGCAAGAGAGTTTTTCACTTGGCTGTATCAGAACTTATTGGAATCTCCATATGATCCGCACTTCTTTGAGTCTGAAACTGACATTATACCATTTCTCCCTCTAAAGTGGGAAAATGAGAAAAAGTCAATGCATTATTGTGGTGGAGATTTACCACCTCACAGGAGAAGGAAAATTAGAGAACTGTACAGGGATTACCCAATAACAATGTCAAATTGGCCTTACGAAGAGGACCCGGATTATAGGATCATCAACTGTATAGACAAATTTCAAAAATTCCCAATCTCCTCAAAGGATAACATAATAGTATGTAAAATGGAGGATGAGGAGTGCTTCCAGTATTACCATCAGCAACTCCTCAACAAGGGAAAAATATTTAGGTGGATTAAGATTTGGGATTATCGTTGGATGATAACTCTCTAACTCATAGTGTCATATCGGGAGTTGAACCCACCATACTTGGTGTAAGATTCATCAGCTTCCCCGATTTCCATCCAAGAGGTTTCTCCTTTTTCCGAAGAATCTGAATAGCATTTGAGCTCACCTTCAAAGATTGCAAAAATAGCATTGGCATCTTCTTCAAATCCATTTGCTTCCAACTGTTCTGATACATCATACCAATCCTCCCAGTACAATCCCTGGATGTAATTTACAAAAGCTTCTTCGTCATTCACATCCCCTTCATATGCATTCTCGGATAAACTTTTGAATGCCTCTGGGTTGAACCCAACCGGTTCTGTTGCTTCCCAGATTGTTCTCCTTTCAACTTTTCTTAGTGTAAACATCTTTTTCTTTTTTTAAGATCCTTAAAACTAAGAAAGAAAGGCGTTTTAAAAAAATTTATTTAAATGGAAGATGGACCTGAGGGTCCAGTAGAATTTACAAAATATCCTTCCGAATATTTGCTTTCCTCGAGCAATCCCAGGCTGGTAAGTTTTTGAAGGGTCTCAAGGGTTTTTTCGTTTGACTCTTTGAGAATGTATCTAGCAATGTATGAATAGTGTATAG
>Ga0255761_10001628_pt1 | contig 20756 bp, 12 predicted proteins | sample 071ome_29_FD_179961 | JGI IMG/M metagenome (GOLD analysis project Ga0255761, IMG submission 179961) | Coastal salt marsh microbial communities from the Groves Creek Marsh, Skidaway Island, Georgia - 071407BT metaG (version 2) | ecosystem: Environmental > Aquatic > Marine > Intertidal zone >... | reverse complement strand
AAACGGTCGCCGGAATTTAAAGGTCGGTAAACCCAGGCTTGCTACCGCTCGGGAGCAAGCCCATGCTGCTCGTGCGATCCTTAAGTCCCGGTTAGGCCTCATTAGCCTCGGCGCTCGAAGCAACCTCGTCTCTCTCGCCCGCTAACTTCGCGAGTTCTTCCTTGATAAAGGCATCGCGATCAAATTCCGCACAATAGCGATCATAAAATGCCTTGCTGCGCGCCTCGGGTAGGCGGTTGCCATCCCCGAAGGTGGCGCGCGTGAAGATCCGGCATCTGGCATCCGCTGTAATCGCGTCATCAGAGGCTAGTTCACCCAGCACATCATTTAGCGTCAATGCACCCGTGTGAGCGGTCACCCCGTTTCCAATCGCGCCATCAAGGTGAATGCTTACCGATTGAGACTGGGTAAACGCAGGCCAGTTTGGGGCGCTAGTGTTCGTTGCGCTTGGTGCGCCACTCCGTGCAAAGCTCGCCCAGTAGTCTCGCATCGTCGCTGAGAGCGATTTTGCGTCGGCTAGCGCCTCACTTGAGAGGGCCCACTTTACGATAAAGTTCTCAAGTGCTGCTGGAAATAAAAACACGAGCTCTACTGCGTGGGCAGCTCCGAGCAAATCAGCGAGATCGACGTCACCCACCGTATCAAAGTGGCCCCAGTCAACGCGGTACAAGTAAAGGTCGACGTCGCCTCGCTCAGCCATGAGACGCGCGATGTCATCGCCTGCGCGCAGTTTCCAGAGCGATGAGCCAAACCGATTAAGGGCTTCGTACTCGTCAGGCTTGATGATGGCTTTTGGCATATTGGGTAAGAATGACAGTAGGGCGCTAGGCTCGCCCCAACGCACAAATTCCTCGTTACGCATGTTGAATAGTTTGTTCTCGTCGCGATTGGTGCCAATCATGACTGGGACATGTTTCCACGTCGGGTCACGGAGCGCGCCAAGAATGCCCTCAGAATGAATGACAGCCCCGTCAGGAAATGCTCGAGTCATGCCAGCGCCAATGGGTCGAGCGTTCGCTTCAGCATCGAGTAACCGAGTGGGTTCAGCGTCGAGTAAGAGCGCCTTGATGTCTGCCGAGGACAGCGATCGCTGCAGGGTCGCCGCCTCAATGCGATCGCCTGCTGAGCCGTTCAAGATGAGCAGTTCGTTAACGAGCTCAAAGCTACTGATGGAGCGAGCGTATCGATCTTCTCCGTAGGGCGACTCCGCGTCTTTAAGATCGCCCACGCTCATAATGCCGCTTTGGATAATAGCTCGATGGAACAGGCCTTGGGCGGGTGGTGATGCCATGAGCGCTGCCACATTATGCCCACCCGCAGATTCACCAAAGATGGTGACGTTATCAGGATCTCCGCCGAAGCCTTCGATGTTGTCTCGCACCCACTCGAGCGCTGCAACCGTGTCCAGCGTACCGAAGTTTCCTGAGTGGTCTATGGCTGAAGTGTCCGTAGTCCTAAGTGCGGGGTGCCTGAACCAGCCCAATGTCGACAAGCGGTACTGAGTCGTTACCACGACGACGTTCTGGTCGCGCACCAGGTGTGAGGGGTCATACGTCTCAGCCGAGCCAATCGTGTTGCCGCCACCGTGGATCCAAACCATCACGGGCTGCTGGGTACCTGCCGGCATGCTCTCCTTGGCATATACGTTGAGGTACAAGCAGTCTTCGCTGCCCATATACGTCTCATCTGAGGGGTTCAAAAAGCCGCTTTTTTGCACGCACGCTGAGCGATGCTCAGTCGTCTCGAGTAGTTCGCTCCAGCGTTTGGTGGGCTGAGGCGCTTTGAAGCGAAGTTCGCCGACGGGTGGGGCCGCAAAGGGCAGTCCTAGCCAGTGCTTCACGCCGTCTTCTGCCTTGCCGAGCACTGGGCCTTCGCGGGTCTCAACCATGAGATCGGGTGTAACTGAAGTATCGCTACAAGCGGTTAAACAGCCGAAGAGTAACGCCACGATCACCAGAACGCCGCGATGAGTCTGAGCAGTATCTGGTTGCCGCACTGAGGACGCTAAGCGCTGTGTCTTGTTGGTTGGTTTGCGACTGGAAGTGGGGTTGTCGTCGAAAAGCGGCATCGAGATATCTCTAGTTATGGAGCGTGGATTGCACTCTAGACGAATCGAGGAGCAGGGGAAAGATCGGTCATTTGCATCTCAAGGCTTCCCAACGTGCAGCCCTTATTGCCGATGATCCGTGAATCATCAGTGGCGTGATATGTCGAACTTGGGTATTTTGAGTGCAGAAGGATAGGGGGCGCTATGAAGACGATTCTGGTAGCTAATCGGGGAGAAATCGCTTGTCGTGTGATTCAAGCCGCGAAGGATGAGGGGTATCAAACTGTCGCCGTTTACAGTCAGGCCGATGCAGATAGTCCATTTGTGGACATGGCTGACCAGGCAGTCGCATTAGATGGCAATGCGGCCAGCGAGACGTACCTGGATATTGGATTAATCATTGAAGCTGCGCGCTCATCCGGTGCAGATGCCATTCATCCTGGCTATGGTTTTTTGTCTGAGAACGCCGAGTTTGCCAGCGCTTGCGCTGAGGCAAAGATCACCTTTATTGGGCCGTCCCCCTCTGCCATCGACATCATGGGGAACAAAGGAACTGCCAAGCGGCTAATGATTGAGGCAGGGGTTCCTTGTATTCCTGGCTTTGAGGCGCCGAACGCCAACGATGATGAATTGTTAGCCGCGGCAGTCGATGTGGGATTTCCGCTCATGGTTAAGGCGGCGGCAGGTGGTGGCGGTCGAGGCATGCGACTTGTTGAAACCATTGAAGGGCTCGCCTCCGCGATCAGCTCAGCGCGCCTTGAAAGTTTAAATGCGTTTGGTTCAGAGGAAGTGATCCTCGAGCGGGCATTTGTTGGCGCGCGTCATATTGAGATCCAGATCGCTGCGGATCAACACGGCAACGTCGTTCACTTAGCTGAGCGCGACTGCAGTGTTCAAAGGCGTCACCAAAAGGTTATTGAAGAGGCGCCCTCTACTTGTCTAACGGAGGCGCTGAGGTCGAGCATGGGCGAGGCCGCAATATTGGCGGCGAAGGCTGTGTCCTATGTGGGCGTCGGAACGGTTGAGTTCTTATTAGATAAGGACGGCCAATTTTATTTCTTAGAGATGAATACGCGGCTTCAGGTTGAGCATCCTGTGACGGAGTGTGTCACAGGAATTGATTTGGTCTCGCTGCAGTTCTCGATTGCTGAGGGCGGCGCGCTCCCGTTGTCTCAGGACGAGGTGACGCTTAAGGGGCATGCGATCGAGGTGCGAATTTACGCAGAGGATCCCAGCCAGTCCTTTAGGCCTCAGACGGGTGCTGTATTGATGTACGACGCGCCTCGCGGCAATGGCATCAGAGTAGATTCGGGTATTCGCGAAGGTTCTGAGATCAGTCCTTACTATGACGCGATGATCGCTAAGTTAATTGCTTGGGGCGATACTCGCGACGTTGCTAGACGGCGGCTTGTGAGCGCTTTGAGAGGGACAACGGTACTCGGTCTCACTACGAACAAGGCCTTTCTCTTGCAGCTTCTTGAGCATCCGGATTTCGTATCGGGATCTGCGACAACTGCGATGATCGACGATGCGGTACTCGATCGAGCCGCGCGATTTTCCGTACCGACGATTGATGAATTAAGCCTCGCTGCGGTGACGCTACATGCTGGGCATGGGCAGTTGGCCAACTGGAGTAACGCTGAACCAATGCTTCGCAGAGAGGTATTTGAGCATGGAGGAGAGCGATCGGTTGTGCAGCTGTTATCGACTCCCAGTGGTTTTGCGGTGACAGTTGGAGATGAATCTAGGCGCATCGCAGTTAGAGCGTGTGCCAATGGACGCCTTCGGTACGCTATGGACGGGGTGTCATCGGCGCTCTCTTACGCACTGGTTGACGATCAACTGTCCATCGACTTTGGTTCAAAGACACTCCTTTTAACGCGAGCCACCTATGAGCTACCCGTCAGTGCAGACGCTGCTGGAAGTGGCGAAATCATGGCTTCAACGGAGGGCAAGGTCACCGCGCTTCTAGTGGAAGAGGGAGACCTTGTGGTTAAGGATCAGCCACTGGTTATCGTCGAAGCGATGAAGATGGAACATCGACATCTAGCGGATGGCGACGGGCGGGTCGTCCGTGCGCACGTCGCGGTCGACCAGCAGGTCAAGAATCGACAGTTACTCATGACCGTCGAATTAGATGGAGAGGAGGTCACGTCATGACCCTATTGTCGTCCCGTTTGAATACCGAGAGCCATGAATTCCAGGCGAATATGGCTTTTATGGAGGCCTACGTTGAAAAGATTCGGTCGGTGGAGCGAAACATTCGAGCGAGCGAAGAGCGCTATCGGGCTAGAGCAGAGAAGCGGGGTAAGCTGCTTCCTCGAGAGCGGTTGGCCCATTTGCTGGATCCAGGCGCGCCTTTTTTAGAACTGTCCTCCATTGCAGGCTATTTGATGAATGGGGACAAAGATGGGTCAACCGCCGGTGGAAATATCATTGTCGGCATTGGCTACGTGTCGGGGCGCCGAGTGTTGGTGATTGTGTGGAACTACGCGATTAAGGGCGGAACCATATCGAGCGTGACCACCAAGAAGAATTTGCGACTTCAGGAGATCGCTTTCGCAGCGCGGTTGCCGGTGATCTCGCTGAGTGAGAGTGGCGGGGGAAACCTCGCCGGGGACGGTGACCCAGACCCTTGGGGGGTCCATGGGTTTCTAGACGGTGGTCGAGTATATGGTCAGCAAGCCCAGTTGTCCGCCGCAGGGATTCCTCAAATAACCGTATCTCACGGTAACGCGACTGCAGGCGGAGCCTATCAGGTCGCTTTATCGGACTATGTGATTTTAGTGCGCGGCCAAACACAATTGTTCCTCGCAGGCCCTCCGCTTCTTAAAGCGGCAACGGGAGAGGTCGCCGACCATGAAACCCTAGGCGGGGCAGAAATGCATGCCACGGTCTCTCAGACGGGAGAGTACCTAGCAGAAAGTGACGAAGACGGCATTCGTATCGCAAGGATGGTGGTCAGCCAACTTCCACCCGATGCCGGTCGAGCGCTATCCCCCGACCAAGACGCGCTTTTGCCCCGTTACCCAACTAGCGAACTCCGCGGCATTGTTTCTGAGGATAAACGGATTCCCTACGATATGCGGGAGGTCATCATGCGGATTGTCGATGACTCGCGGTTTGATGAATTTCAGTCCGTGGTTGATCAACAGACGCTTTGTGGCCATGTGCACGTTGGTGGTTGGCGAATGGGAATTATTACTAATAACGGGCCAATTACTCCCCAAGGAGCAAAGAAAGCTTCTCAGTTCCTCCAGCTGTGCGATCAAAGTAATACGCCGATGTTGTTCTTACACAACACCACTGGCTTTTTAGTAGGCGTTGAGGCCGAGCAGGCGGGCCAAGTTAAACACGGATCAAAGATGATCCAGGCGGTCGCAAATTTTCGGCCGCCAAAGATCAGCATTATCGTGGGTAACTCTTATGGCGCAGGGAATTACGCCATGTGTTCTAAGTCACTGATGCCCGCGTTTGTGTTCTCTTGGCCGACCGCCAGGCAAGCAGTCATGGGCGGCGCTCAAGCGGCCAGTGTATTAAGAATCGTCGCCGAGGATCGGGCCGCGCTGACGGGCCAGCCACTCAGCGACGAGCAGGAAGCCACACTTGCAGTTCAATCCGATCGAATCATTGAATCTATGGAACATGATTCCGAGGCGATGTTTTGCTCCTCGCGCTTAATGGATGACGGTTTGATTGACCCTGCTGACACGCGCAACGTCGTGTTGTTTGCCTTGGAGACTTGCCTTGAGGCGCCTCATCGCGGCACGCAAGGTAATACCTTCGGCGTCGCGAGGTTGTAGGAATTCGCCGGCCTGGGTGACCGCACTAAGAATAGTCAGGATCTATCAGCGAGGCACAACAGCAAGCTGTGGGCGCGGGTCGGCGCACACGTTTTTCGAATTTTCAAAAAACGCGCCACGAGTGTTTAAAATGCTGGTTCTTCCTAAATGTTGGGCACAAGCGTTTTTTGTCCAAGCGCTTTTTCACAGCGCATTCATCAATGCGCTTCATCGGAGCTTAGGATCAATGCTCTTCATCGGAGCTTTGCATCAAAGCGCTTCATAACCGCTTGCCATAAACACGGTTTGCAGGATGAACGTCTAAAAACCAATCCGCAAATCTGCGGCCCCCTTAGTGGTGCCTTGTGGCGATCAAGTGCGGCTCTAATGCTTTGATGCGTTGAATGTTGGATATCGTCCGAGGCAGAGGACCAATAATGCAGATGCCGTAAAGGCAACAGCGCCAAGCTGAAACCCTGCGTTATGAGTGCCCATTGTCTCGTAGAGCCAGGCGTACATTGACGGTGCAATGCCCGATGCCGAGGCGAGGCCCGCATACAAAAATCCGTAAATTTTCGCGTAGTGAGCGGTGCCAAAGTATTTGGCCGCCAAAAATGCCATCAAATCGAGCTCCGCGCCCGCTGCAAAACCGAGTAAGAGAGACGCCAGAATCGCGTTGGATAGGGTTAGGGATTGGAGCAGCATCAGGCATGCGATGACCGGTAACGCGATGGCAGCCGCGGCCACGCCGGGTGCCCAAAATCGATCAACGAGCCAACCAATCGCTAGCCGGCCAACGATGACCGCGGCTCCGAATGATGACAGGGCGGTAGCGGCCTCGCTCATGGGAATACCCGCGTCAGTAAGGGCTGGAATGAGATTCGGCACGAGACCCGATTGCACTACGTACACGAGGAAAATAGACAGCAACAGTACCCAAAAGCGATACCCCCGCAGCGCTTCACCCAATGTAAGGCCTTCCTCAGCCGCTGCCTCTAGTGGGTTAGCATCGAGCGACAAATCGTCAGCAACCTCTCCGTCCTTTGGGAGCTTGAATAGCCACCACACCCAAGGGCCTGCGACCAAGAGTGGTAATGCGGCGAGCGCAACATAGCCGGCGCGCCACCCCCAAGTCTCGACCACCCAGGCGACCAGCGGTGTCACAATCACAGCGCAAAGTCCTGTTCCGCTTAAGACGAGCCCCAGCGCGAAGCCCCGCTGACGACTGAACACTTGAGTAATCGCAGTGGTCCATGTCACGGGTACAGTGCCTGCGCCGAGCAGTGCCATCGCGCCATAGCTCAGGTAAAACAGCAGCAAGTTGCCTTGATTGAGCGAGGGTAGAAACAGCGCAATGGATAGGCCCACTAACCCAAATAGCGCGACGCGCCTCGCGCCATAGCGATGAATGAACCATCCGACGACAGGTGAAGTGAAGACGCCGATTCCGGTGCTGAACATCAGTGAGAGCTGGAACTCTGAGCGGCTCCAACCGAATGCCTCGGTGACAGGCACGACGAAAATGCCAAGGGTGTAAAAGGGGAGAACGATGGAACTACAAATGACGCCCACACACGCTGCGAGCAGCAGTCCTCGGTGACTAAATATTTCCATGGAACGCCATGACGGAGCCTCGCTTTGCATGTTCTCTCCTAACGAGCCAAATAATAGGTGGTCTTAGATGAGACTACTGTTAACTGCGGCGCTCGCCAAGCGGCCGGACCGTGCGTTCTCATGGATGACGCTAGATCCTGTTTCCGAGGCTCAAAGCTTCCAATCGATGAGATGACACCTCGTGGGACGATCAAGCACAATGATAAGCGTTAGATCATGCATTGACCCGAGATATCAGGAGACCGTTGGCCATGGAATTACCAGAACGAGGACAGAGCTGGGATGAGTTGAGTAAAGGCATGGAGGACGCGGGCAAGCACGATGTGGCATGGCGCGATGGCAAGGCGGCGGTTTACGTATTTAACGCCGGAGAAGATGTCTCAAAAGTTCAGCGGGAGGCTTATGCCCTCTATCAGGCGGAAAACGGTCTTGGGCCTGCCGCTTTTCCTTCGCTGAAGCAGATGGAGGCTGAGGTCGTCCAAATGGCATTGCGACTGTTGTCCGCGCCTGAAGCCGCCGGTGGTGCGATGACCTCTGGCGGCACTGACTCAATTACGATGGCGGTAAAAGCGGCCCGCGATGCCGCTCGCGCCGATGGTCGACCAGGGCCTTTCAATATTGTGCTCCCGTACTCGGCCCATTTAGCTTTCGATAAGGCCGCTTCACTAATGGATATCGAGATTCGGCGAGTGCCCTGCAAAGACTATGTAGCCGATGTGGACGCGATGCAGCGTGCGATGGACAACGATACGCTGATGCTCGTTGGCTCTGCGCCGTCCTTCCCCTTCGGTCTGATTGATCCCATTAGTGATCTCAGCCGGATCGCTGCGGAAAGTAACGTTTGGCTTCATGTGGACGCTTGTGTAGGTGGTTATATTGCGCCCTTCGCCAAGCAGCTAGGGGAGCCGATTCCCTCGTTTGACTTTGAGCAAGCGGGGGTGGATTCGATGTCCGCCGACTTACACAAGTATGGGTATGCCGCCAAAGGTGCGAGTACGGTCTTGTTTCGTGATGAGTCGATGCTTGGCCATATGGCCTTTGATTTTGATTGTTGGCCAGCGGGTCGGATGGTCACCCCTACGCTCGCCGGTACAAGGCCAGGTGGTGCGATTGCTGCAGCTTGGGCTGTGATGAATTTCCTCGGTGCTAAGGGTTACAGAGAGAAGCACGCAGCAGTGCTGCAGGCACGCCGAGCGATCGCTAAGGGTGTAGCGTCGCTTGGGTTTGAAGTGGTTGGCAAGCCGCTGCTGGGCATTTTGGCGTTTACGCACCCCGATGCCGACGTGCTCGGTGTGTATCGTGCCCTTTACAAAAAAGGGTGGGTGACCAGTGCCTGCACTGAGCCGCCCGCGCTGCATCTAATGCTGTCGCCGATTCATGCAAGTGTCACTGATCAATACTTGAGTGATTTGTCGGAGGCGTTATCAGTTGTCACCTCGAAGCCTGCCCGTCAGCCCGTGCGCGCTGAGGATATTCGGTATAGCTAGCGCCCGTCACGGCTGACCGTCTAGCTAATTGACCGACTGCGGAACGCGTGGTGTGATGCCGGTCATCTCAGATCAATGCAAGGGAGCGGAAATGGTCAATGTAATGAAGCGGCGATTGCGTGGGTTGGGCGCTTTAGGCAGGGCATTGTCAGCAGTAGCCCTTTTCGGTGGGCTGTTGTTTGGTTCGGCAGCGCACGGAGCCGCTGAACTTCAAACGGCAACCCCTGAATCAGTGGGCTTCGACGGTGAGAGACTTGCGCGGCTGTCGACGCTCGCCTCAGATTACGTGAACCAGGGGAAACTGGCCGGAGTGGTTACGCTGGTCAACCGGGGCGGAAAAATGGTTTTTACCGATACCGTGGGCCACCGTGCCATCAACGATAAGACGCCACTTAAGCACACCGATCTCTTCCGCATTTACTCCATGACAAAACCCATCACGGCAATTGCGGCCATGCAACTCTATGAGCGCGGCGCTTTTCATATGAGCGACCCAATTACCAAGTGGTTGCCCGAACTGAATGCGTTGACCGTGTTGACCGAAGATGGCGAGCGGGTGCCGGTTAATCGCCCTCCGACCATGCAGGAACTGTTAACCCATACCGCAGGTTTTTCTTACGGATTTGATCCTCGAGACCCTGTGGATCAAGCGTATCGGAAAGCTGATCTCTGGGCGGCGAAAGATTTAGATGAGTTTGTTGCAAAAGTCGGCGAGCTGCCGCTCAAGCATCAGCCAGGCGTTGCTTGGCATTACTCGATCGCGGTCGATTTGACTGGGTTAATCGTCGAGCGAATATCGGGTCAACCATTCGGTGAGTATCTGCAAATCCACCTATTCGAACCGCTCGGTATGGTGGACACGTTTTTTGAGGTGCCGCCCGAAAAGTTATCCCGATTTTTGCCTAATCACCGCTGGTCCTACGAAGCGGGCAAGGTGATACGGATCGATGGGCTTGTTCCGGAGCTGGGCGGAAGACCCACCTCCCGAGCCATGGGTAACTTCACGGAGGTGACGTTGTTTTCAGGGGGTGGAGGACTGGTTTCAACCGCCCGAGACTATATGCGCTTTGCGGAAATGCTCCGAGCGGGTGGGCGTCTTGGAGATCAGCGCATCATCGGCGAGAAGACGCTCCGCTACATGACGAAAAACCATGTCCCGGCAGTAACGGGTGCGGTCGGTCTAGGTGAGAGCCCGCTAGCGCGGCGATTCAAGGGCTTTGGATTTGGGCTTGGTTTTGGCCTGATCGAGGATCCCGTGAGTAATGGATCATTGTCGAGCGCGGGCACGTTTATGTGGGGCGGCGCAGCGGGAACGATATTTTGGGTTGATCCGGTTGAGGATCTGGTCGTCGTCAGTTTGATTCAACTCATGGTGTCGCCCTGGCCGCTTCGAGAGGACCTGAGGGTTGGGGTTTATCAGGCGCTTGAGGAGTCCTATGAGCCTTGACCGCCACCTCCTGAAGTTGATGAATGGAGTGATCGGTGACACTGGGCTAATGACCACAATATGAGCGTTTGCGCCGGCGCATCGGCGCGATCGTGTGGGGTTAATCAGTCCGAATGAATGACTCATAGTGTGGATTGGCGCGCGGACTAATATTGCGCAAAACACAAGTCTGGCAAAAAAAGAGGAGTGAGAGATGGCAGCAATTCCGAGAGGGGGAATAGTCGCGGTAACGGGGGCAGCGGGTTTTATCGGTGGCTGGGTCGTTAAATTGCTGTTAGCTGAAGGCTATCGCGTGCGTGCTTGTGTCCGTGATGTGACGAATGACGAGCGCGTGGCGTTCTTGAAAGAAATGCCTGGGTTTCTTAGCGGTCGCCTCACTTTACACAGTGCGGACTTGGATCAGGAGGGCTGCTTCGATGAGATTTTCAAGGGCTGCAATGGCGTTGCCCACGTGTCTCACGTCTCTGATTATACCGATCACGCCTATATCAAAAGGGTGTGCGACCACATCATTCGATCGGTCAATGCTTCCGGAACAGTCACCCGTGTCATCGTAACCTCGAGCGTGGCAGCGGTGATTTCCGAGATGGATCTGGAGGAAATCGGGCGTCGGCCGGTGTTTTATGAAGATCGCTATCCTGATGATGCGAACCCCAAACGAACCGCCCAGAGCCAAGGCTACTCGATGGGGAAAATTCTGGCAGAAACCGCATTTGCTGAGGCAGCCGAACAGCATGGGGGCTGGGATGCCATTACTTGTTGCCCCGCTGATAACGTAGGGCCGATTCTATCGGCCCATCAAAAAAACTATGGTCCCTGGCAACGTCATGTGAGCACAATGCTAGAGGGCAATTATGAACAGAATTGGGTGTATCGGCCTTGGTTCCCAGTCGACGTCAGAGACAACGCGTTCTGCCACATCCGGATGTTGGAGTCCACCAAAGTGAAGAACGGTGAGCGGTACATTGCTTGGTCGACCGAGGCATGGAATGTCGAGTCCATATGCGCACGCATTAATGAATTACTTCCCGAGATTTGTCTTCAGGTTACTGAACCCAGAGAAGTTCACCCGGAGCGACTGCAAGCGCGCGAGTCACGCTATCGCGCTTTGTGGCGAGGGGCCGATTTGCGCAATGAGCGTATGGTCGAATTGACCGGCATCACCTTTCGATCATTTGATGATTCGCTGCGCGATTGTGTGGAGTCATTGATAGCGATAGCCGGTACCGAGGTCTTGACTAGGGCTGAATAGGCATCGCTTGAGTGCGTTGGCGCTGAAGGTTCAGGTCTTGGTGGTTGGTTCTTCAGGTTTTAGCGTTAGGCACTAGAGGAGCTAGAGCAAAACTGGCTCAAAAGACTGAGGTAGAACAAACGCTTGGATGCCAATCGCTTGAAATGAGAGATCGTTAGACCAAAGGCCTCTAAATCAAAGACCTCTAAATCAAAGACCTCGAAAGAAAAGCGCTCGAAGCCAACGAGGGCCCTATGCAAGAGCTCTTAAGATAAGAGTTTCTAGGATGAGAGTCTCTAAAATAATCGCCCCTGAGCCAACAGTTCCTAAGCTAAAAGACCCTGGGCTAACAGCGCCTAAGACAAGAGCCCTCAGGGTTGGGGCTCGAGGACTTGAGTTCGAAAAGCAAATAGCCTGCAGAGCAAAAGGCCGGCAAGGAAACAAGCCAGTGAGAAAAGAAGCTGGTGAGACAAAAGCTGGCGCTACAAAAGCCTCCCAAAAAAACGCTAGCCGTGAGCGACGCTGGGTGCTGGTTTGATAAGCCAATACAAGAGTGGGATGGCAAACATGATGAGGAGCGTCGACAACGCAAGTCCACCCATGATGCAAACAGCCATTTCCATAAAGAAGGCGTCAGAGATGAGTGGCGTCATACCGAAAATGGTCGTCCCCGCTGCCAAAATCACTGGCCGCAAACGACTGATCGCTGCCCGGGCGATAGCGTCGTGCGTCATCCCCAGTTCCCTCACGCGCTGATCAATTTCATCCACCAGCACGACACAATTCTTAATCAGCATGCCAGCCAAGCTCAAAAATCCAAGAGAGGAGGGGAAGGTAAACGACAAGTCAGTAATGAGTAGGCTCACCACGACCCCGCAGACGGTCATGGGTACCGTTAGCCAAATGATCAGTGCTTGCTTGAACCGGCCAAACAGCAGGAGAGTGACTAAGAACATTGAGCCAAAGGTGAGCGGCACCTTGGACCCGAGCATTGCTCTTGCCTTCTCGCTACTCTCGACTTCGCCGCCCCAAGTCAAGGAATAGCCCTCTGGCAACGGGATGGACTCAATGTCATCGCGCACGCGGTTAAAAGCGGCATCAAAATTTTCACCAAGCGGCTGATTGGCCTGAGCCGTAAGCGTTGGTATTCGATCCAGACGCCGTAGCATGGTCTCTTCGGTAGAGAGGTCAAAGCCATCGATGACCTGATGCATAGGGATGAACGCACCCAGTGCCGGGCTGAAGACCGTTCGATCTCGGACCCGCTGTAGATCGTTACGCTCGGATTCAGGGGCCCTAACGATGATCGGCAGCATCATGTCCCGGTCTCTGAACACCCCGACGCGGATGCCATCGGTACCAAAGCTTAAGGCTTGATAGATATCGCTGCGGCTGATTCCAGCCTCAGCAGCGCGCGCAGCATCGTAGCGCGGAACCACCGTTAGCGCTGGCTGTCGCCAATCCAGCGTGAGATCACTAAATCCATTGCGTTCATAGACGGTTAAGACGGATTCACCCAGTTCTCTGAGTTTGCGATTATCGGGCCCTGTAAGCCGCGCCTCCATTTTGTAGGGTCCGCTCGGGCTGAATTCGCTGCGCCTGACCAGAATTTCTAGATCGGGAAACGTTCGAGCTGCGAGCACCCGAGTTTGTTCCATGATGTCGTCCATCACCCTGACGTCATCGACTCGAACGAGCAGATGAGCGTAAGCGGGATTGGGCTGTTCTGGACGCAGCGTCGCTGAAAATCTTGAGGGACCACGACCGATGAGTTCAAGGGAACTGACGATGCCATCGAACTCGTTGACGGCCTGCCTAAACTCCTCAACGCGCGCTCTTGTCGCGTGGATCGTTGAGCCTTGAGGGAGGTAGACGTCAACGAAGTAGATCGGCGTGTTATTTGTTGGGAAGAAGCTTTGCTTGACTTTGCCGAATCCCCAAATGCTGGTTCCTGTAATGCCAATTACAATGAGCATGCCAAACCACGCTCGCCGCAGCCCAGCGCTAACGAGCCAGCGATAGGGTCGATACATCAGACCACCGTAGATCACGTCCTCATCCTGGGCAGTTTGGGGTTTGAGTAGCCATTGCCCTAGCAGCGGAGTCACCAGCACTGCGAGTAACCAGCTAAGCATCAGTGAGATCGCAACGACTTGGAACAGGGAGACCAAGAAGTGTCCGCTGGCATCATTGGAGAGGCCAATGGGCGCAAACGCCAGGATGCCGATAACGGTTGCGCCCAGCAGAGGGAACTGGGTTCTTGAAACAGCGCGCTTTGCCGCTTCCACGGGTCTCATGCCCATTTGGACGCCAACCAGCATCCCTTCAACGACGACAATGGCATTGTCGACGAGCATCCCCATAGCAATCATCATGGCCCCAAGCGAAATACGCTGGAGCGAGATATCGGCGAGCGCCATGACGGCAACAGTGCCGCCCACCGTCAGCAGCAGCACCGAACCGACCACCGCACCAGCGCGCCAGCCCATAAAAATGCACAGAACTCCAATGACGGTGGCAATACTGATAGAGAGATTAGTAAGAAAGGTTCCGATGGCTTGCTCGACCATCACGTGTTGCCGATAAATCGGGTGGAGCGTGATGCCGATTGGCTCGGTCTCAAGCAGCTTCTCCAGCGCCTGATCGACCTTATAGCCAACGTCCACCACGTTCTCGCCTTGCCTCACTGAAACACCGAAGGTGATCGACTCGACGCCATTCAAACGAATGAAGTCGAAGGGCTGATCCACAGGTTGTCTAGCGACGCGAGCGACGTCGCCAAGCCTCAAGGTGTCTGCTTGACCTGGGAGGCCAATGCGAATTTCTTTGAGGGATTCAATCGAACGAAAAGGATTGCTGATGTGGAAGGTCGCCCTGCGATTTTCAAGATCGATTGCGGGTGCGGACCCGACGCTGATTTCGCGATTGAGCCTGTCGATCACCGCATTGAGCGGAATACCCAATCGGACCAGCGCCTGATGGTCGAATTCTAGATACACGGCTTCTTGGACCTGGCCGCTCAAACTTACTTTGGCCACCCCAGGCACCGACAGCGCGGTATTGCTCAGCCTCCTGGCTAGGTCATGAATCTGCCGGGGTGAGAAGCCGTCGGCCGTGACGGCATAATAAATGCCGTAAACATCGCCAAAATCATCCTCTACCAGAGGTTCCATCGCACCGGGTGGCAGATAGGCCCGAGCCTCGCTCACGCGGCGGCGCATTTCATCCCAAACCTGAGGGATTTCGCTCGAGTCTAGACGCTCATCGATCTCTATTTGAATTTCTGATCGACCCGGAACGGACTTGGATTTCATCTGCTGGAGATAAGGCAGCTCTTGAAGTGCGGTCTCGACCACATCAGTGACTTCTTGCTCAACCTCTTGGGCGGATGCGCCTGGGTAAGGGGTGATGATGTATGCCCATGCCATGGGAAACGGAGGGTCTTCTAATCGGCCGATATTGTTCATGCCCCAATACCCGCCCCATACGCAGGCCAGCATCAAGATCACCACATAGAGCGGGCGCTCGATCCACCACCCTATCAAGCGAACGATCGGAGACTCAGTGGTGGTGCTTGGATTCATCGTGGCTGCGCAGGCGTCATGGGCCTAACACGCATGCCCTCTCGAAGCTGTTGCCCCCCGGCGGCAGCAAAGCGGTCCCCTGGCTTGATGCCTTCTTTGATTTCGACTTGACCCTCTCGAATGTCGCCGACTCGCACCGGTTGTCTTGCCACGGTTTGCGACTCATTGGCGTACCGCCAAACATAGAAGGATCCATCTGGAGATTCATGGATGGCATCGAGCGGGATTCGCGGATAGAGATTTGGCATGGCGCGTTCGGCATAGACGGTCACATTCATTCCGGGCAGCACGTCAACGGGCGGTGGGCCAGTCATCACCAATGTCACACGATAACTCTGGGCGACCGCATTTGCTTCGCCCGCAAATTCTTTCAGCGCAAGGGGGATGTCAGTATCCACACCAGGAAGGCGAGCCCAAAGGTTTGTCACTGTGCGGTCATTGATCGTGCTGACGAGACGTTCTGGAACTGCGATTCGCACGAATATTTCCGTGAGATCGCTCAGCCTTACGATGGCCTGGCCTGCGGCAGCAAGACTGTGGTTGTCAACGTACCGGCGGCTGAGTAGTCCATCAAAGGGTGCAACTAATCGAGTCTCAGAGAGATGTCGCTCGCTCATTTCAAGATGGGCTCGCGCCAGATCAAGTTGAGCACTCGCTTGATCTACGAGGGCGGGAGAAATGGCTTTGTCTTTCAATAGTGCGCGCTTGCGGCGTAGATCAAGTTCGGCCAGTCCGAACTGCGCTTTTGCCTCTCTGACGCTGATCTCAAAAGGGGTTGGATCCAGCGCCGCTATGAGTGCCCCCTCAGCGAGTCTGTCGCCTTCCCGGGGAGTGACCGATGCGAGCTGCCCGCTAACCTCAAACGAGAGATCAACGGTTTGAGCGGCATCGACCTTGCCAACGAATTCGTGAAGGATCCGATCCGACGGTTGCTCAAGCGTAGCAATGAGTGCCGGCCTCGGGGTAGGGCCTATTTGAGCCTCCTCATTGATAAGGGATTCGTTACTGTCAGCGCAACCTGTGATCAGGATGGCGGCAAACGTCGGCCAGACCAATATCAATCTGGCTAACGAAAACCAGTCGTGTCTATTTCTTGTAGACCCCTTCAGCGCATTCAAGCGTCGCTGTTGTCGCTTCGATTGGTGTCCCCCCAGTAAAGCGGTGATTAAAGCAGAGCGGTCGGGCGGTTGAGCGTGCATCGAAACTAATCCAGAAAGCCGGCGAGGCTTGACGCCACGGGTGACCGGTTTTGGTGTTGCTGAGTTAGAGCACAGTAACAAAAAAATGTAGCAGGTGCTACATAATGTCGATTCGGCGCTTGCGGGTGCCCAAAGGGTACGGTTTACTGGGATCATTACTCGGCTTAATGCTTTGGCCTATAGCTGCGCAAATGCTGCTGTCGCGCGCGGTTCAAGTAGCCGGTTCTAGACAACGTTTTCCAATCGTTAGGAGGCTGTGATGCGACAAAATCATCATTTAATGGCACTTTTTTTCACCGTGATGCTCGGTTTAGGCGCGGCTCAGCAAGGGATTGCACACTCCGGGCCACCGGTTCCAGACCCGATGAACATTGAGGGCATTTCCACTGCCTTTGGATGGGACTTTGAAGGTACTGAGATCGTGACCGAGAAGGTGACCGACGGTCTTTACGTGCTGTTCGGCGTCGGTGGCAATATTGCCGTATCGGTGGGCGAGGATGGTGTGCTGATCGTGGACGATCAGTTTCCGCAAATGATGGATCGCATCAATGCCGCCATTGGAGAACTGGGTGGTGGCTCCGTTGATTTTGCGATCAATACGCACTGGCACTTTGATCATGCGGATGGCAATTTGGCGCTTGGGCCCGCAGGCACCTGGCTTGTATCCCAGGCAAATTCAAGGGAGAAGATGCTAACCGACCAAGTGATTAACCTTGTGGGGGTTGCTTATGCACAAGAGGCCTATCCCCATGAAGCACTGCCGGTAATTACCTTTGAAGACGCCATGCAGTTCCATATCAATGGTGAACAAGTCGATCTCATGCACTTTGGCGAAGCCCATACAACGGGCGATACTGCGGTCATCTTTCGGGGTAGCAATGCTGTGCATCTTGGCGATGTCTATAACAACGCTGGCTACCCGTTCATTGATGCGGGGAACGGCGGTACGTTGGATGGAGTCATTGAGTTTTGTAAGCAGACCCTAGCGCAAATTGACGAGACGACGGTCGTGATTCCTGGCCACGGTCCCATTTCGGATTACCAAGGGTTGAGCGATTACATCGCTATGCTGACAGATATTCGAGATCAGATGATGGAGATGATCGAAGCGGGCGCGTCGCTTGAGGATGTGCTGAGCAGCGACATCACAGCGGCTTATGACGAGACCCGTGGTGATCCCGGACTACTGCTGAATCGGGGGTACTTCAGCTTGACTCACAAGGTCGTCGATCGATGATCAGGCGTGCGCTCGTTGGCCTCTTCGCCAGCGCGGTGTTTTCGTCTCATGCGCTGAGCGAGGTGTTGGTGTGTGAGCAGTTGATCGATGTTCGAAGTGGCACGCTGGCGAACTGGCAAGCGATCGTGATTGACGGCGAGCGCATCCAAGCCGTCATGGATGAGTCTGACCTGCCAGGTGACATGACCGTCACTACCCGTCTTGAAGGTCAAACCTGCATGCCTGGTCTGATGGATATGCACGTGCACATTATCAGTGAGTCTTCGCCTGATGGGTTCACCAAGCAATTCAGATGGAATCCTGCCGACTATGCTTATGGCTCTGTGAAGTTCGCAGAGCGAACACTGATGGCGGGCTTCACACTCGTGCGAGATTTAGGCAGTAGCCACAATCTTGCGATCAGTCTTCGCGACGCGATCAACCGGGGGGATATTGTTGGCCCACGGATTGTCGCTGCCGGCAAAAGTATTGCCACAACGGGAGGGCATGCTGACCCGACGAATGGGCGAAACCACGCCTTGATGGGAGATCCTGGTCCAGCGGCTGGCGTTGTGAATGGCGTGGCCGATGCTAGGAAGGCGGTGCGCCAGCGTTACAAAGAGGGTGCCGACCTGATTAAGATCACCGCTACCGGCGGAGTCCTGTCACAAGCTAAAAACGGCCAAAATCCTCAATTTAAATTGGACGAGCTCCACGCGATTATTGATACCGCTAACGACTACGGGTTCAAGGTTGCGGCTCATGCTCATGGTGCCGACGGGATATACCGAGCGGTTGATGCAGGCGTAGCCTCGATCGAGCATGGAACCTTTATGGATGAGCGGGTGATGGCGCTCATGAAGGAGCGAGGTACCTACTATGTACCGACCATTATCGCTGGCAAGTTCGTTGCCGAAAAAGCCGAAATCGATGGCTTCTTTTCTGACATTGTGAGACCCAAAGCCCGCGAAGTAGGCCCAACCATTCAGGGGACTTTTGCCAAAGCCTATGCTGCCGGTGTGAAGATTGCCTTTGGTACTGATACTGGAGTGTCGGCCCATGGAGATAATTGGAAAGAATTCGTCTATATGGTCGAAGCAGGTATGCCAGCCATGGAGGCGATCCAGAGCGCAACCGTTGCAGCAGCGGATTTATCTGGCATGAGCCAAGATTTAGGGGCCATTGAAGCCGGGAAACTAGCCGACATTGTGGCGGTTCGCGGAAACCCCATTGAGCGGATTGACCAGATGGAGCACGTGTCTTTCGTGATGAAGGGCGGGGAAGTTGTGTTGGCGCGCTGAGCGCAGACCGATTCAAGATGGCTGGTTAATTTTCGATTCTCGATCGAGTCTGATAGCCCACTTATCAAGGATTCATGAATCATGAGAAAAGGATCCGCATCAATTCAAGGAGCGCGTTGTGTTCGAATCTGATTCAGAAGACCTGGTCGTTGAGCAAATCGGAGGCGTTGCCAAGCTCACATTGAATCGTCCCGAGGCAAGAAACGCATTATCTAGCGGTATGACGCGGAATTTAATCGAGGCCATTCGCTGGGCCGCGGTCGACGATGCGGTCCGGACTGTACTGATTACAGGGGCTGGTAACGCGTTTTGTAGCGGCGGTGACGTGAAGCGCATGAATCGCGACGCTGACCAATCAGCGCCGCCCAGTCCAGCCGCGGCGCTCGACGCCTTGCGGACCCGGCACCAGGGCATTGGTGGTGCACTCCGATCACTCCTGAAGCCTACAGTCGCGGCACTGCCCGGTGCCGCCGCGGGGGCGGGCCTTGCCATAGCACTCTGTTGTGACCTCCGCATCGCCGGGGAAAAGGCGTTTGCCAGCACCGGTTATGCAAATATCGGCTTGTCGGGCGATTATGGTATCGCCTGGCTGCTCACCCAAGTGGTCGGCCCTGCCCAGGCGCGAGCACTGATGTTGTTAGGCGACCGAGTGAATGCGGAAGAGAGCTTGCGGCTCGGCTTGTTTAACGAGGTTGTGGAGGATGAAGCGTTACCTGCTTCGGCAATGGCGCTGGCAGTGCGACTGGCTAGCGGACCGAGCGCGGCTTATGCTGCGATCAAAAAGAACTTAGATGATGCATTGACTATCGATCATCACACTGCCATTAACCGAGAAGCCGAGCGTCTGGCTGAGTGCCGGCAGACTAATGACTATCGAGAGGCGATTAAGGCGTTCGCCGAGAAACGAGCGCCGAGCTTCATGGGGCGTTAAACGAGCCCTTCACAAGGGCCGTCATGGTTACCGATGCAGGTCATTGATGCAGGTGAGTGAGTGGGACTGCAAGGTGCTCACCCAAGATTCACCTAACCCCATTCATCTAAATGCAATCCAGCAGTGTAAAACCAGTACCGGCCCGCGGTTGTTGCAGACGGGGCCAAAGAGATTGAATTCGCGAGAGGCGAGCGCCAACAGTTAAGCGCCAACAGTTAACAGCTAATCGTCAGTTGTAAGGAGCGTGAGATGACAGAATCGACAGAGAATAACACCAGCGAACAAATGCAGCTCAGCAATCGCGAAGCGTTCGACAAGTGGAATATTGACCCCTTCGTTGATCCGATGAGCCTTGAGCTGGAAACACTGGACCCTGCTCATCCTGCCCTCTTCGAAGCCAACACGTTTTGGCCGTATTTCGAGCGGCTACGAGCGGAGTCACCCGTGCATTACACGCCTGAGAGTATGGTGGGGCCCTATTGGTCGGTTACGAAGTTCACCGACATCATGCACGTAGACACGCATCACGAGGAGTTTTCCTCAGACATTAACCAGGGCGGCATACGCATGGGTGGGCGACCAAGGCAGCCAGATGAGGCGCCGGATCCCATGTTTCATTTGCCTATGTTTATTATGCAAGACCCTCCCGTCCATGATGATCAGAGGCGAGTCGTGTCGCCAAGTTTCACCCAAGCCAGGCTTCAGGAACTGAAAGGGCTCATTCGGGAGCGCGCCGGCGCGATTTTGGACGGATTGCCTAGAAACGAGACGTTTAATTGGGTCCGGTCTGTTTCAGTAGAACTAACAGGGCAAATGCTTGCGACCTTATTTGATGTCCCGCAGGAGGATCGACATAAACTGATTTATTGGTCTGATACCGTTGAAAACATTGGTAACCCTGACGTATTTGAAACGCC
>Ga0255761_10001617_pt1 | contig 20817 bp, 18 predicted proteins | sample 071ome_29_FD_179961 | JGI IMG/M metagenome (GOLD analysis project Ga0255761, IMG submission 179961) | Coastal salt marsh microbial communities from the Groves Creek Marsh, Skidaway Island, Georgia - 071407BT metaG (version 2) | ecosystem: Environmental > Aquatic > Marine > Intertidal zone >... | reverse complement strand
TGTTGCACTTGCCAAGTCCCGAACAAGTCCCCGCCTGGGATCCGGATTGGGGAACATTTTCAGTCTCACTCGTCTGGATCTATTTTGCCTATTCAGGCTGGAACGCGGCTGTCTACATCGGTGGGGAGGTGCGTGATCCGGATCGCAATCTGCCGCGAGCCATGACCTTCGGCACGATCATTGTTGTGGTGCTGTATCTCGCATTGAATGGCGTGTTCTTGTGGTCGGGTTCCTTCGAATCAATGGCCGGACGCGAAGACGTGGCCCGTGTTGCCGCCGAATCCATCGGGGGGCAGGGGTTGGCTCAATGGGTGACATTGATTATTCTGGTATCCCTGATGACGTCCATTTCGGCCATGCTCATGGCCGGCCCCCGAGTCTATGCCAAAATGGCGGAAGACGGCTATTTGCCCCGCTGGATGAAAAGCGCTCAACCTCCGGGGTGGGGGAATATCAGCCTCCAAATCTTCGTGGCCCTCCTGCTCCTGTGGATCCCGACGTTCAAAGACTTGCTGGCCTACATCGGTTTTACCTTGGGTATCGGAACGGCGTTGACAGTTCTTGGTTTGGTCAAGTTGAAGATGAAGGTTCACCCGAATTTGAACGTTCCGGGATGGCCGATTGTGCCGCTCCTTTTCCTGGTCATGGTCCTTTGGGTTACGGTCTTTTCCATCTGGCGACAACCTGTTCCCAGTCTTTACGGCGTGTTGACATTGCTGATCGGGTGGGTTGCCTGGTGGTTCCATCGGCGAGGTGAAACCGGGGCACATTGATTCCTTTGTTTCCAGTCTGAGCAAAGACTATCACGATAGGGGGTGAGCTGGATTCTCCAGTTTTGCTGAGTAATATTTGCGGGACTTGCTGAGAAAACTTCAGGTCAAATTATTGAATTCGCCCCTGATGCGTCCGTAATGACGGTGGTGGACATTGAGTGATTTGGGGGGATTCCTTTGAGTCAGGGTAGGCAGGGTATGGTTGCCACAAGGATTGCGCGCCGAGACGCCACGCTCTACCTCGGGCAACTTTTTTGATTAAACCTTCGAGGCTACCCGATACTTGTCTCGTGGGCATAAAAACCCCCATGCAGGCCGCCAGCCTGCATGGGGGTTTGCAAATGGTTAACTCAAATAACCGCCTAGTTATTCGGATTTGGTTCCGTGGCTGGGACGGGTTGTTCGAGTTCGAGAGGTGCTGCATCCGTACCGGCGGAGGGTGTGATCGCCGGAGTGTCCTCCGTTGTTGCTTCCCCGGTTGTTGTGCTTGTTGCCTCAGGAGCTGCTGTGTCCGCCGCAGGTGTCACGGTAACGGGATCTGTCGTGGTGGTCGTGGCGTCTGCGCCTTCTTCCACGGCGGTCGGAAGTGCCGGTTGATTGGCAATTTCCTGTTCGAGCAGGCGTGCGTTTCTCTTGGATTCGTAAGAATTCATGATGGACAACAGCAATGCGAGGCCCAGAAACAGTCCAGCGCTATACTTGGTGATTTTGGACAGTGGTGTCCCGGCTCCCGCGCCAAAAACAGCTTCGGCAGCACCCGCGCCGAATGCCAGGCCGGCGCCCGCTTCCTTCTTGGGCAATTGGACCAGGATCAACAGAATGAGAAACAAACTGTTGAGCACCATCACAATGGTCAGTAATCCGATGATTAAGCTCATACTTCTTTCAATATCGTATTTTCAAAAACGAGCAGCTTGTCAAAGCCGGGCTCAGGTTGCAACACCCAAATTTAGATGCTGTTCAGGATGATTTCGGAAAAGCTCTTGGCATCCAGGGATGCTCCGCCCACCAAAGCGCCGTCAATGTCGGGTTGACTCATCAATTCACGGGCATTGCCGGGCTTGACGCTGCCGCCGTATTGGATGCGAATCTGTTTGGAGACGTCGTTGCCATGCAGTTCTGTCAGGACACTGCGAATAAACGCGTGCACATCCTGAGCCTGCTCCGAAGAAGCGGTTTTGCCGGTGCCGATGGCCCATACAGGTTCATAAGCGATCACGGTTTCCAGCATCTGCTCCGAAGTGAGACCAGCGAGACTTCCTTTGATCTGGCTGCCGACCACGTCGTTGGTGACGCCTGATTCACGTTGTTCCAGGGTTTCACCCACGCAAATGATGGGTTTGATGGAGGCTGCGTGCGCGGCCAAAGCTTTCTTGGAGATCAGGGAATCGGATTCCTCCTGGTATTGACGACGTTCCGAGTGGCCAAGAATAACATAGCGCACCAGGAATTCTTTCAACATTTCAGCGGCAATCTCACCGGTATAGGCACCGCCGGTGTTTTCGCTCATGTTCTGAGCACCCAGGCGGATGTTGGATTCGATGACTTTTTTGGAGACATCGCTCAAGGCGGTGAATGGCGGGCAGACGACAATGTCGACTTCCTTCACCTGGTTGACTTCGCGGACGAGTTCCTGGACAAGGTCAAGGGATTCGGCAACGGTTTTGTTCATCTTCCAATTGCCGGCGATTATCAGTTTGCGATCTTTTTCCATAACGACTTTCAGTAATTGTTGGTCAAATTGTTTGTATTGATGTCGAGGTGGCTGACCGGACTATTTGTCCGACAAAGCCGCGACCCCGGGGAGTTCCTTCCCTTCAAGGAACTCAAGACTGGCGCCCCCGCCTGTGCTCATGAAGGTAACTTTGTCGCCCAGTCCGGACTGGTTTAGGGCTTTGACACTGTCACCACCGCCGATGATGCTTTTCGCACCATTCTTCGTGGTGGCATCCGCAACAGCCTCAGCCACGGCGAAGGTGCCTTTTGAAAAACGGGGATCCTCAAAGATACCCATCGGCCCATTCCAAAGAATGGTCTTGGCGCTGGCAATTTTGGCTTTGTAAGTCGCGGCGGTGTTTTCACCAATGTCCACGCCTTCCTCTGTGTCCGGGATGTCAGGCTCGGTATTGTGACGCGGGTTTTGGAATTCCAGGATGTTTTTCCCTTTGGAATTCAACTTGTCGGTCACAACCGGGGTGACCACCGTGTTGTCCGTGGGGAGCAACAATTCAACGCCACGTTCTTCAGCCTTTTGCATCGCAGCCTTGGCTACATCCACTTTGTCGGGTTCCACCAGTGATTTGCCGACTCTCAGGCCTTTCGCCAGTTTGAATGTGTAGGCCATGGCTCCACCGATCAGCAGACTGTCGGCTTTTTCCAGCAATCGGTCGATGACCGCGATCTTGTCGGAAACCTTGGCTCCGCCCAGGATCACCACAAACGGACCCTGCGGTGATTCCAGTTCGTCACCCAGAAATTGAAGTTCGCGCTCCATCAGCAATCCTGCGGCACAGGAACCGCCTTTTTCGCTGACGACCTTGGCGATACCAGCAGTCGAGGCATGAGCCCGGTGGGCGGCTCCGAATGCATCGTTGATATAAACATCCGCATTCTCCGCCAGTTTGGCCGCAAATGCGGGATCATTGGCTTCTTCTTCGGCATAAAAACGAACGTTTTCGAGAAGGAGGATATCCCCGTTTTTAAGCGCTGAAGCCGTTTGGGAAACTTTTTCTCCAATACAATCATCCACGAAAGCAACCGGGCGACCCAACAAGTCGCTCAGTTTCTGAGCAACCGGGCGCAGGGACATGGAGGGTTCTTTCTTGCCCTTGGGGCGACCGAGGTGGGCGGCGAGAATGATTCTTGCCCCTTGTTCCACCAGGTGATCGAGTGTGGGGATGGTGGCACGGATGCGTGTATCGTCATTAATGACCATGTCCCCATCTTTTTCTTCCATGGGTACATTGTAATCAACACGCACAAACACGCGCTTTCCGTTCAAATCGACATCTTTAATGGTTAATTTAGCCATAATCCAAAATACAGACCGGCAAACATAGCAAAGTCGCCTTTAGCGTCAAAGAGTTTCACGTAAATTTTTTATGACGGGATCCGGTGATGGGTGAGGTTCAGCCTTCAGCCGCCGCCCTGGCCAACCGGTCCCGCACGCCCTCCCAGGCCGGAGTGTCGGGGACTTGTTCCACGATGATCCATTTGGGGCCGAGCTGGTCACAGAGAAACAGTTCGGCGTAGAGAGCCCTGGCATAGGCTTCCGGATCATGTGGGATGAAACATACCCGCAGGTAGTCTTCCGGCGCAGGCAGGCACTCCAGCCCCAGGACACAAGCCTGGCCGGGCTGTATGCCCAGCCGGCGGAGCCGATCGGTCAGATCCGACTGATCCGACTGATCCGAACGATCAAGCACCACGACGCGTGCCTTGGGCGCGTAGTGTTTGTGATGCAACCCCGGGCTTTTCTGAGCACCGGGAGACTGCACCGCTGAGCGGTGCACTGTGCTCGCAGCGACCGCCCGGAGTGATTCCAGGTGAACGATGCCTGGCCTGAGCACGGTGGGGTTTTGCCCGCAGAGATCCAGCACCGTGGACTCGATGCCCACGTTCGCGGCTCCGCCGTCGACGATGAGCGGGATGCGTCCTTCCAACTGTGCTTGCACGTGCTCGGCGGAAGTGGGGGAAAGTTGGTTGGCCAGGTTGGCGCTGGGCGCTGCGATGGGGCGTCCGAGTTTTTTAATGACCGCCCGCATGAATGGATGTCCCGGCCACCTGACTGCCACCGAATCCAGTCCAGCGGTGATGTGATCCGAAATGCGGTTCGATTTGGGTAACACAAGCGTCAGCGGTCCCGGCCAAAAGGCTTGTGAAAATTTCTCGGCGATATCCGGCCACTCCCGGACGCATTCCAATAGCATGGGCTTGTCGGCCACATGGACGATGAGCGGGTTGGTTGAAGGTCTGCCTTTGGTGGTGTAAATGGATGCGATGGCTTGATGATTGAAAGCATCTGCAGCAAGGCCATAAACCGTTTCGGTCGGAAGAGCGGCAAGTTGCCCGTCCGCGAGCAGTTCCGCAGCCCGGGTAGCCGCCTGCTCGAACTTGTCTGCGTTCTCGATGGTGAGGATCTCTGTTTTCAATGCAGTGAAAGATTGAGTGAACAGCGTTCAAAAAGGTAGAGCCCGGTTGTCCCGCCACGGCACCTTGTGGTATTCCTTTGGCGATTGTCATTCAAAGGAAAGCCCGAAACAATCGCCTTGGCAAACCCTTCCAGCCACCTTGCGAACTAAAACTTCAAAGACTCAGCCGCTGAAACAGCTGCTTGCATCAAGCGCTCAGGCAGGATGCCCAGGTAAATCATGAAAATACTGCAAACCCAAAGTGTGACCCGGGAAAGGGGCGACACATGAATTTCTTCGGGAACCATCTGCTGTTTGCCCCAGTAAAGGGTGCGGATCACTCCGAAATAGTAATACAAGGAAATCACCACCCCAATGATGGCCACTCCCAACAATGCGTAATAAGAGGAGAAAACCGCTGCCTGTTCCAGAACGGCCTTAAACAAAAGAAACTTTCCAAAGAAGCCAGCCATCGGAGGAATACCTGCCAGGGATACCATGGCCAGAGTCATCACACCTGCCAGACCGGGGGCGCGTTCATGGAGTTTCGCAAGGTGCGTGATCTCTTCGGCGCCGGTGTGTTTCATGACCAGGATGATGATCATGAAAGCGGCAATGACTGTGAACATATAACCGTAAAGATAATAAAGAATGGCGCTCGATCCGGACTGGCTCATGGCGGCGATGCCCATCATCAGGTAACCGGCGTTGGCGATACTCGAGTAACCCAGCAGACGCTTGAGGTTGCGTTGGGGCAGGGCGCAGAGGTTGCCATACAGAATGGTGATGCCCGCGATGACCATGAGGAGTTTTTCCCATTGAAGCGCGATGTCCGGCACCGCCATGAACAACAGGCGCATCAACAAGGCAAAACCGGCCGCCTTCGATCCGACTGCCAGGAAAGCCGTGGTGGAAGAAGGGGAACCCTGATACACATCCGGTGCCCAGATTTGGAATGGAAACGCCGCAACCTTGAATCCCAACCCGGCGATCACCATCAGCAATCCGACCAGCAACAGTTTGTTATCGGTCATCGACGCGGTGGCTGTCTTGAGGGCATCGAAGTGCATGGCCCCGGTGGTTCCGTAGACCAACGCGATTCCGTAAACCAGGAATGCCGAGGAAAGCGCTCCCAGGATAAGGTATTTGACGCCCGCTTCCAGGGAAACCATTTGATTTCGCAAGAAACTGGTCAGGATGTAAAAGGTGATGGTGATCAGTTCCAGTGAAACGAACAGCAAGGCAAAGTGATTGGCCGAAGCGGCAAACATCATGCCGGACAGAGCAAAGAGCATCAGGCAGTAATACTCCCCCTTGCCTGTTTGGAATTTTTGAGAAAACTCGACCGAAGCGGCGATGACAAGGATGGCGGCGATAAGAAAGAAACGTTTGAAGAAAATCGCAAAACTATCCAGCACATACATGTTGCCGAAAGCCAGTTCGGAAGGGGTGCCGGACATGTTCAGGCTGCCAAGAAGGATCAGGGCCAAGCCGGCGATGGATGCGTATCCGAGCCAGTTCTTCTTGTCACGGGGGATCCAGAGATCGGCGAGCATGATGACCACGCCCAGGACGATCACGGCGATTTCAAGGGTGGATGCGGCAATATTCATTGAGTAAGGAAATGCTATCAGATTTATGGTTGCCCGGCCCAGGTGATGTCACCTTCATCGTTGGAAGGTTCATCGGCCAGCATGACTTTGTCTTCATCCAAACCCTTTTCGATGGATTCCACCACCTGGGTCATGGAGTGTTGAATCTTGTTGGTCAACAGGCTCGGGAAGATCCCGAACAAAAGCAGTGAGGCGATCAAAAGAGCATAAGGCAGTTTCACCCAGTAATTGGCGGGATCCTTCAGGTTTGATGCCGAGTCGGCCAAAGGACCGTGCAGGATGTTGCGGACCGCCCGCAATGCATAGAGAGCGCCAATGATCAAGGCACCCCATGCCGTTCCCACCACAAACCAGGGGAGCGAGGTCCAGGCGCCGAAGAGCACGGTGACTTCACCGGCGAAGTTGGCAAACCCGGGCAATCCACAACCCGCCATCATCGCCATGACCAGAAGCGTTCCGATAAAGGGCATCTGTTTCAATGCGCCACCGTATTGATCGATCTCGAGTGTTTTCTTCTGATCGTAAAGGTAACCGCTCAGACCGAAGGATAGGGCGGCGAGAAAACCGTGGGCAACCATCACCAGCACCGCACCACTCAGACCGATCAGGTTCATGCTTGCGATGCCCAGGAAAACGAATCCCATGTGGGCCACACTGGAGTTGCCGATCAGCAGGTTCAAATTCTTTTGACGCATGGCCACCCAACCGCAGTAAAGAATGTTGCCCATGCACAACCAGGCCAGCACTTCGAGCCAGGCCTGCGCGCCTTGAGGGGCGAGAGGAAGGGCAATGCGGATCAAACCGTAAATACCGAATTTCTTCAATACACCAGCATGCAACATGGCCGTGGCGGTGGGCGCTGCTCCATATCCGAGAGGAGCCCAGGTGTGGAAGGGCCATAGGGAAACCAGGATGCCGAAACCAAACAACAGAAATCCGAAAACAGCGGTTTGAGTGCCCGGGTGCAGCGGGTTGTCACGCAGTTGACTGGTCAACGTGATCAGGTCGAATGTTTTGGCTCCGGATTGCACATAAAGCAGAACCAAACCGGCCAATGCCACCAACGCGCCCAGTGTCAAATAAAGCGTCATCTTGTATGTGGCGTAGTTCTTGTCTTCCCCACGTCCCCAGACACCAATCATGAGGAATGTTGGCACCAGGGCCAGTTCGTGGAAGAAGTAGAAAAAGAAAATGTCGATCGACATGAACGCGCCCAGAATCCCACCGATCATGATCAACATCAGAAAATGAAACTCCTTGATGCGTTCCTGAATGCTCGCTGACACGCAGACCGCCGCAAAGCTGACAATGGCACCCATCAGGATCAGTCCGATGTTGATGCCGTCTGCGCCCACCTGATAGTTGATGTCCAGAGCGGTCACCCAGGCGACCTTCTGGTAAAACTTGTATCCGCCGTCCCCTTCCGCCGCGCCATTGAAGGTGAGGAACGCCAGGATGGCGCAGATCATGGAGAGTCCGGTGGTCGCCAGCGCCACGGCGCGAATGCCGCCCTTGGCGGACTTGGGCAACAGGGCGACGATGCCAGCACCGATCAGTGGTAAAACTAGTATGAATGTTAAAATAGACATGATCTTTTACAGGATTCCTCCAATCACGAAGTAGAGCACAAACGCCACACCCAAAACGAACAGGAAGGCGTAGGTCTGGATGCTGCCGGTTTGGAACAGACGTATGCCCCGTCCGAAAACATCCACCACGGTGTAAAGTCCTTTCACAACAAAACCACCCAGCACCGCCCGATCCAGCCATCCAGCCAGTTTCGAGATGGCTTCATGGGTGATGAAAATCAACCCGCTGAATATCTCGTCGAAATACAAGCGGTTCTTCAAAGCGGTGGATAGTCCGTGCAGATTCGTTGCGATGGGATCGGATTCACGCTGCTTGCCGTAGAGAGCCCAGGCAACGCTTCCCCCGATCAAGATGGCCAGCACACTGAAGGCCATCGCCAAAGGCGCTTCGGTATGACCACCCGCGTGTTCGATGCCAATACCCGTGTTTACGAAGTGTTCTATGCCGAACCAACCGGAAATGACAGATGGAATCAACAGAATCCAAAGGGGACCGGTCATCACCGAGGGAGACTCATGCGCATGAGAGGCGGAATCGGAACGATTCGAACCGTGAAAGGCCACCAATACCAGACGTGCCATGTAGAGTGTCGTGAGCACAGCGGCCAGGACACCGAATGCAAACAACACCATGTTGCCGTGGTGACGGAAATCCGCAGCCGCGGCCAGAATCCCGTCCTTACTGAAGAATCCGCTGAAAGGAGGCACACCGCAAAGCGCCAGGGTGCCGATTAAAAAGGTTTTGTAGGTGGCGGGCATTTTGTCCTTCAATCCACCCATTTTCCAGATGTCCTGTTCGTGGTGCAGGGCGTGAATGACGGAACCGGCTCCAAGGAACAGCATCGCTTTGAAAAAGGCATGCGTGGTCAGGTGAAACATCGCTGCGCCAGGAGCGTGCAATCCCACCGCCATCACCATGTAACCCAGTTGCGACAGGGTGGAGTAGGCGAGGATGCGTTTGATGTCGTTTTGTTGCAGCGCAATGACTGCTGCCATCAGGGCGGTGATCCCGCCGATCCAGGCAATCACCATGAGTGCGTCCGGGCTGAGCAGGAAAAAGATGCGGCAGAGCATGAACACACCGGCGGCCACCATGGTCGCAGCATGGATCAATGCGCTGACCGGAGTCGGGCCTTCCATGGCGTCCGGCAACCAGACGTGCAAGGGAAACTGAGCGGATTTACCCATCGCGCCACAGAACAGCAACACACCAGCGAGGCCTGCTGTTGCGCCGAGCACTTCCGGATTCGCTTCGAAGATGCCCTGCAGTTCGGCGAAATTCAACGATCCGGCAGCTGCCCACACCATGATGATGCCCAGGATGAACCCGAAATCACCGATCCGGTTGGTCAGAAAAGCTTTCTTGGAGGCGTCCGCTGCGGCGGGACGTTCATACCAGAAACCGATCAGCAGGTAACTTGAAACACCCACCAGTTCCCAGAAAATGAACATCTGCATGAAATTCGAAGCCAGGACAATCCCCAGCATCGAAAAGGTGAACAGACTCAAGCAGGCGAAATAGCGGCTGTAGGAACGATCCCCCTTCATGTATCCCTGCGAATACCAGTGGATCAACGAACCCACACCCGTAACGACCAGCAACATCAATGAACTCAATGAATCGAGCCGGACACCGAGGGTCGCTTGAAAATCACCAATGGAAATCCAGGTGATGTTGTGTTCCCCGGCCGCATGTCCGGTGAGGAAAATCAGGAGGCTGAGCACAAAACCGCCGATGACGGCCCCGATCGAGATCTTCGCGCTGAGCTTGTCGTTTTTGAGGGTGAAGAGCGTGATCAGAGCGGCCGATACCAGGGGTAACAGCAGAACGATCCAGGCTAGACTAAATGCTCCAGTCATGTTCAAAAATTCCAGTAATTACAGTTTCAGTGAGGTCAGATCACCGACCTCGGTTGTTTGACGTTTCCGGTAGAGGGCCACGATCAGGGCCAATCCAACGGCCACTTCGGCCGCCGCCACCGTGATGACAAAAAAGACCATCACCTGTCCATCGATGGTGTCGGTGAATCGGGAGAAGGAAACCAGCGCGAGGTTCGCCGCGTTGAGCATCAATTCCAGTCCCATGTAAATAACGATCAGATTGCGCCGCAAAATCACGCCCATCATTCCAAGGCTGAACAGCAACGCGCTGACGATCAGGTAATGTTCAAGTCCGATCATGTTGTTATCTCAAATTCTTTTTACTTAACAGAATGACACCGATCATGCCGACCAGCAGCAGCACGCCCATGATTTCGAAAGGCAGGACGTAATCGGTGAACAGTTTCATCCCCAGATCCTTGGTGGAACCTTCCAGTTGGGGTTGCAGGCCTTCGCCGACTCCCGATGACAGGATGGCTTTGATCAACATCCCGCCCACGCTGAGCAGTCCCAACAGCCCGAGCACCACGCCAAAGAGGTTGTAATGTTGTTTTTCCACCTCCTTGACATCGAGCAGCATGATGACAAACAGGAACAGCACAATGACCGCGCCGGCGTAAACCATCACCTGCACGGCGGCGAGGAAGAAGGCATTCAGCAATACAAACAGTCCGGCCATGGATATGATGGTCAGGACCAGAAACATGGCACTGGTGACGGGATTGCGGGTGAACGGATTGGCGACGACCAAAAAGCCGCATATCAGTGTCAGCGCCGAAAAAATGTAAAACAACAATTCTTGCATGGATTCGTTTGTCTTATCGCAGGTTGCCGGAGCGTTGCCTGCATTCGTTGTTGCTCAAGACCGATGGGAGTTCGTTTTCCTTTCCGTGGCGATGGATCAGTGACCGCTCTGGGCTGCCGCGTCCTCCGCTTTTTTGTCCCACTTCTTCACATTGCTGTCCCGAACACCGCCGAGTTCCAGCAACTTGGTCTTGTTGTAAATCATTTCCTCCCGCGATTCGCCGGTCAGCGAATAATCCTTTTGCAGGAAGATGGCTTCCTCCGGGCAGACTTCCTGGCAATAGCCGCAGAAGATGCAGCGGAGCATGTTGATCTCAAATTCGTTGGGTTCCTTTTCAATGTTGCCACGGGCTTCATTGACCTCCGGTCCGGGAGGGGTGATCTTGATCGCCTTGGGCGGGCAGACGAATTCGCAGAGCTGGCAGGAAACACATTTCGTGCGATCCTTGGAATCCTTCACCAGATACGGTGCGCCACGGTAGCCTTCCGGCACCGTCCATTTTTCCTCCGGATACTGCATGGTCACCTTCTTGCGGAAGAGATGCGATACGGTGACCTTGAACCCACTGATCAGAGTGGGAATATAAAGTTTTTCGAACCAGGTGAGGGGAGTGCGTTTTATTTTCATGCTGTTCGTCTCCTCGATTACAGATGTTTCATCCACAGGATGGCTGCGGTGATGATGATGTTGGCCAGTGCGAGAGGCAGCATTCGACGCCATCCCAGATCCATCAATTGATCATAACGGAATCGTGGAATCATCCAGCGAATCCAGATAAAGAAAATCATGAAACAGGCCACTTTGCCCAGAAACACCAGGATGTGGGCAATGCCACCCGCGATGCTGGTGGCGGCTTCGTTCAATCCGAAGAAAGGCAGCGTCCAGCCCCCAAAGAACAGAACAACCATCAAGGCCGACACCGCGATCATGGCCGCGTATTCCCCCATGAAGAACAAGGCGAATTTCATCGAACTGTATTCGGTGTTGTAACCGGACACCAACTCGGTCTCCGATTCCGGCAGGTCGAAGGGCAGACGATTGGTTTCGGCAAAGGCGGCGATCAGGAAAATGATGAATGCAAGCGGCTGCTTGAACACCAACCAGGCGCCGTTGGCCTGATACTCGATCACTTTGCCGAGGTTCAAATCCCCCACCAGCATGAAGACCGGCACGGCCGCCATGCCCATGGCGATTTCGTAGGAAATCATCTGGGCACTGGCACGAATGCCACCCAGAAACGGATACTTGGAATTGGAAGCCCAACCGGCCAACACGATGCCGTAGACGCCGAGAGAGACCACACTGAAAGTGTAGAGAATGCCCACGTTCAAGTTGGCAATGACCATCGCCTGGGTGCCCATCACCGATCCGAAGGGAATGACCGCAATGGTCAGAAACGCTGGGATCATGGATACCGCCGGGGCGATGATGAAATAGATTTTACGAACGTGTGATGGAGTGAAGTCTTCCTTGAGGAATGATTTCAAACCATCCGCCATGGGTTGGAGCAATCCGAAAGGACCCACACGGTTGGGGCCGACTCGGTCCTGGATGGCTGCGCTGAGGCGTCGTTCCACCATGACGGAATATGCCACCATCGGCATCACCACTGCAAAGGCCACGACGACTTTCAGGGCGCCGAAAAACAGGAACGTGCCCCAATGAGATGAATCATTTAAAAAGTCCATATGTGTGTTTCCGCTCTCTGTTAAATTTTGATGTCCACTCCCTGATCGCCGAGATCCTTCCATTGAACGCCATTGAAAGCGGAAACGCTGGCGCTCATTTCATTGAACAGTCCGGGCAGGTTGTCGGCGGGTTGCTTGCCGGTGACCTTGATCACCAATTCTCGCAGCCATTCCCAGTCAGGACGCGCATTGCCTGGCGCTTCGATGGCTTTCTGAAATTTCTGGACGCGTCCCTTGCCGTTCACGAAGGAGCCCCGTTTTTCCAAATGAGCGGCGCCGGGGATCACGAAATCAGCTTTGTCTGCGGCATGGCTGCCAAGGATGTCGCTCACGACCAATAAATCCAGTTTGGCGATCATGGCATCGTCGATGCCCACCCGTGTGATGTTTTCCCCGAAGGAAAGTAGGGTTTTGATTTTGCCCGATTCGATGCCTTCATCGATTTTGGCGATCTGGATGCCCATTTCGCTGAAAGCCACGCCCATGACGCGTGCCCCGTTGCTGTTCGGATTCTTATCCGCTTGAACCAGGAAATCATCCGATTCGCCCTGACGCGGAATGCAATCCGTGACGGCCTGAAAATGATCCGCCAGCAGCTTGATCAGGTAAAGCTCTTCATTGGCCGCGCGTGCGGAAGCAATGATGGCGACCGAGCCGGGTTCGGCTTTGGCGAGACGTTCTGAAAGTTCCTTGATGAGGGTCGGCCATTCGACTTTACGTTCATCGCCGCCGCGTTCACGGATGACGCAGTCGGTCAGGCGGTCTTCGCGGTTGACCCATTTGTAATTCAAACGACCTTCATCACACATCCAGCAGGCGTTGACCGCATCGTTGTCTCGTGGCTCGTAGCGATAGACTTTGTTTTCGCGTGAACCCACGACGATGTTACAGCCGGTCGAACAACTGGTGCAGATGGATTTGGCTTCCTTCATGAACCAGACACGCATCTGGAACCTGAAATCTTTGGAAGTCAGGGCCCCCACCGGACAAATATCGACGGTGTTCAGGGTGTAATTGTTTTCAAACTTGGAGCCCGGGAAAGTGGATATGGAGTTGTAACTACCGCGTTCAACAATACCCAGGGCGTCGTCATGGGCAATGTCCCGACTGAAGCGGATGCAACGCGTGCAGAGCACACAGCGTTCAGCGTCGAGCATGATGCGTGGTCCGAGATCGACCTGTTTGGGTTTGGAAACCTTGGTTTCCGCGAACTGGCTTTTGGCCTGTCCGTGTTCCATGGAGTATTCCTGCAATTTGCATTCGCCGGCCTGATCACAGATCGGGCAGTCCAGCGGATGATTGATCAACAGAGATTCCAACACCGCTTCCCGCATCATCTTTGTGTTCTCGGATTGCGTGTGGATTTCCATGTTGGGCGCCACCGGGGTTGCGCAGGCGATGGCTCCACGGGGCAGGGAAGGATCATATGGGAGCACACCCTTCTGAATCTTGGGGGTGCCGTCTTCGTTTAAAATGGGTTTGCGATCACGTCCCATTGCCGGCATGCCGATTTCCACCAGGCACATGCGGCAGTTGCCGGAAACCGGCAGTTTGGGGTGGTAGCAATAGTGCGGGATTTCTTTCCCAACCTGTTTGCAGGCCTGCAGGATCGTGGTGGGCACGGGGTTGCCCTGCCAGTCGGGCGTTGTCTTGGGGACCTCCACGGTCACGCCGTCCACCTTGACGGTGACGGTTTCGACAGGTTTTGTCTCAGCTTTTGTCGTTTCGGTAGCCATGGTGGAGTTATTTCGCTGCGCTTGCCGCGCCTTCCTTGTTGGGTTCGCCTTGAGCCGCCGCAACGGCCGCGCCCTTGGCTTCAAATTCGTCTTTGAATTTATTCACAAAACTCAGCACCGGCCAGGCACTGGCTTCGCCAAATGCACAAATGGTGCGGCCCTGAATATTGGTGGCAATGTGCGTGAGGTATTCCGCGTCTTCTTTGCGCCCCTGACCGGATGTCAGGCGGTTCAAAGCCTTGCTCATCCAGAGTGATCCTTCGCGACAAGGTGTGCACTGACCGCAACTTTCATGTGCGTAGAAAGCGGACACATTGGCCAGCACTTCCACAATGTCCACACTGTCGTCCATCACGATGATGGCACTGGACCCGGACATGGTGCCGGCGGCCATGAGGGAGTCGAAATCATAAGGGATATCGAGCATGTCGACTTCGACCGGTTCCATTTCACCGTCCTCGTTGGGACGTTTCATGGTAAATTTCTCGCCGGCCTTCAGGACCTTGGCGGATGAACCCCCGGGGATGACGGCTTTCAGGGAACGACCTTCCTGCAGACCGCCACCAAAGTTTTCATGGAAGATGAGTTCACCCAAAGTAACTTTGCCCACTTCGATTTCGTAATAGCCGGGTTTCTTGACCTGACCACTCAAACTGACGATACGGGTGCCGGTGTTGCGAGGTGTGCCCAGTTTGGCATATTCGCTTCCGCCCATCTCGACGATGTGGCGCACCGCGCAAAGTGTTTCCACGTTGTTGACGATGGTGGGGCACATGTAGAGCCCCAACACTGCCGGGAAGAACGGGGGTTTGATGCGAGGATAGGCGCGTTTGCCTTCCAAAGATTCGATCAAGCCGGTTTCTTCACCGCAAATATAAGCGCCAGCCCCACGGTGCACGTGGATGTCCAGGTCGAATCCGCTGCCGAGGATGTTTTTACCCAGGAATCCTTTTTCGCGCGCTTCTTTCAAAGCCTTGTTCAGCAAGCGGGCTCCTTCGGGGAATTCTCCACGGATATAGATGTAGGCAAGATTGACATCATTGGCGAAGGCGCTGATGATCATGCCCTCGATCAGTTGATGCGGATCCTTGTGAATGATCTGGCGATCTTTGAATGTGCCGGGTTCGGATTCATCGGCGTTACAGATCAGGTAAATGGGCTTGCCGCTGCGTCGATCCACAAAAGACCACTTCAGTCCGCAGGAAAAACCGGCACCACCACGTCCCCGCAGCCCGCTGGTCATGACTTCTTCGCGGATCTGTTCCTGGGGTGTCTTGCTCTTGCCGTCCTCGATTTCTTTGGGCTGGATCGCCAAGGCTTTCTTCAACGATTCATAGCCGCCGTGCGACAGGTAGCAGTCGATGTCCGGCGTGTAACCCGGTTCGTCCGCTTTTTTCAAAATGAGTCGAAATTCTTCTGGCATTGAAATCCGTTCTGCTTGCTTGACTCTTAAATTGCTTTTGCTATTTTCTCGCGCCTTGGTTTATTTGCCGGATGGTGTAACGGTAGCACAGCAGTCTCTGAATCTGCTTGTCATGGTTCGAATCCATGTCCGGCAGCCACCTCTTCCATCAAGGTTCTCAAGGTTCGATCTCATTCGCTCTATTGGCATTTGCCCATGATTTCGTCGGCTTTTTCGTGGCTGACGCCTTCGTAAAAATCATCATTCACCATCATCACCGGCGCGGTGCCGCAACTGGCCAGGCACTCCACAAATTCAACCGAGAATTTGCCGTCCGATGCGGTTTGCAATCCGTGCTTGCTGCTGTCCAATCCCAGCTTGGAACAAATGTGACCATGCAACTTGCCGGATCCACCCAGCGCACAGCTCAGGGTGCGACAGACTTTCACCACATATTTACCGGCGGGTTCCTGTCGAAACATCGGATAAAAGGTGACCAGTTCGTAAACATTGATCGGTTTCAACTCCAGTTTGGAGGCGATCCATTCAATGGCTTCTTTGGAGACATAACCGAAATGTTCTTGAATCGCATGCAACAGCATGACGGAAGCGCTCCGTTTTTCCGGATAATGGGTGATCAGTTCGTCGATCTCGGATTCGAGTGTTTGTGGTACGTTCAGGCTCATCGGTCGCTTTCTCCCATGACAAAATCAATGGATCCCAGGATGGCAACGGTATCGCTCATCATACTTCCTTTCAGGATATAGGGGAGGACGCTCAGGTTCACGAAGGACGGTCCCCGGATCTTCAATCGGTTGGGGGTGCCGCCTCCGGTGCTGTGGATATAAAAACCCAGTTCTCCCTTGGGATTTTCCGCGCCGAAATAAACTTCTCCGGGAGGCACGTTCACTCCCTGGGTGACCAGCATGAATTGGTGAATCAATTCTTCCATGCTGCTGAGCACTTTGTCTTTGGGGGGGAGGAATGTTTTGCCATCCTCGACATTCACCGGGCCACCCGGCAATTTGTCCAGGCATTGGCGGATGATACGTGCACTTTGTCGCATTTCTTCCATGCGCACCAGGTAGCGGTCGTAGGAATCACCTGTCGTGCCAACGGGAACCTCAAAATCGAGTTCGGAGTAAACCAAATAGGGGTTTGCTTTGCGCAGATCGTGATCGACGCCGGAACCCCGCAGATTCGGCCCGGTCACTCCGTAATCGATGGCGACATCCGGTGGTAAAATCCCGACTCCCTGTGTGCGGTCCACAAAGATGCGGTTGCGGGTGAGGAGTTGTTCGGTTTCGTCAAAGTTGACTTCCACTTCATTCAGGAATTTGCGGCATTCTTCGATCCAGCCATCCGGAAGATCGCGGGCAATGCCACCGACGCGTGTGAAAGAAGTGGTGAATCGGGCACCGGTCAGGGATTCGCACAAGTTGTAAACTTTTTCGCGTTCGGTAAAGGTGTGAAGAAATACCGTCAATGCTCCCACATCCATGGCGAAGGCGCCCAGCCCAAGCAAATGCGCGGAGATCCGTGCCAATTCACAGCAGATGACGCGGATGTACTGGCATCGTTCGGGTATCTGATCCTGGATGCCCATCAGTTTTTCCACGGCCAGGATGTAGGCCACGTTGTTGGCCAGTGGCGCGAGGTAGTCCAATCGATCCGTGTAGGGAACGAATTGGTTGTAGGTCATGTTTTCCGCAATCTTCTCGTCTCCCCGGTGGAGATAGCCGACGTCGGGCATGGCCTTGGTGATCACTTCGCCGTCGAGTTCCAGCACGATGCGAAGCACGCCGTGGGTGGAAGGATGCGAAGGCCCCATGTTTAGAACGAGCTTGTCGCCCTGCAATTCGTCCTGTTCGTCGATTGCGCTGGATTCCAGTCCGTCCAGCGTTTTGCCGACGGTATCCTTGATTTCCAGGTCTTTGACTTCTGGCGCCATGTATTCTCTTTTCTTTGTTTTAAATGCTACGTTTGGTCAGTGCCTGTTTTCAGCGGTCGCCACGCTGAATCCCGGTTGCAATCGGGATTCGTCCGCTCCAAACATGGTTGACTGACTTAATCGGTTTCAACCGTGCGTGATCTTGGCTCACGTTCCGTCGTGGTTGCCTTGCCGGGGCTTGTTACAAAAGGCCCACCTTCCATGGGGGCTTTGCGTGAGAAGGCGACATCTGGCAGATCGGTTTCCTTGCCTTCCAATGGAAAATCTTTTCTCAATGGGAAATAGGGATACCCCTCCCACATAATGATGCGACGCAGGTCCGGATGATCTTTGAACCGGATGCCCATCATGTCGTATATCTCGCGTTCATGCCAATCGGCAGTCCGCCAGACACCGGTCACCGTCGGGACTTCGCACTCTTCTTCACCGACTTGAAGTTTTAGTCTCAGGTAAGCGTGGTGCGTGTGACCATAAAGTTCGTATACTACTGAGAATCGAGGCTCGTCCCCGTAGTGATCCACACTGGAAAGATCCGTCAAACCATCAAAGCCAAGAGTTTCCTTGGCATAGGCACATACTTCGGCAATGCGGGTTTTGTCCTGAACCATCAACGTGTATTCGTCTCGAAATTCCTGGATATCGGACAGCAAATCACCGAATTGAGCCTTCAGTTTTTCGGCCAGCTCCTTTGCTTTGGTGGTGGTTTCGCTCATGTGGTTCTCAGTTTGGTCTAAGGTGATGAGTGCCTAGGTTATTTGACGTGCAGTCCAGCCAAGGCGTCCGGTTTGGGCACCTTGTGAGTGCGAAGGAGCGGTTCCTTGGCTACCTGATCCTGCATCTTCATCAATGCATCCAGCAAAGCTTCCGGACGGGGAGGGCATCCTGCCACGTAAACATTTACCGGAATGATGCGATCCACCCCCTGCAAGACTGAATAGCTGCGGAACATACCACCCGTCGAGGCGCAGGCACCCATGGCAATCACCCATTTGGGCTCCGCCATCTGGTCGTAAATCCGCCGAACCGCCATCGCCATCTTGTAAGTCACTGTTCCCGCGACGATCATCAGATCGGATTGACGGGGAGAAAAGCGCATGACTTCCGCTCCAAAGCGTGAGATGTCGAACCGGCTTGCCCCGGCAGCCATCAGTTCGATCGCGCAGCAGGCAAGTCCCATCGGCATGGGCCAGAGGGAGTTCTTGCGAAACCAATTGAGAACGGCGTCTGCCTTGGTGACGATGACATCGCCTTCGATTTTGGTGTTGTAACCTACTTCTGTCTGTGTTGAACTCATGGCGTTATCTTTCGAAAGCCCTTCTAGTTTCTTGGAAGCTAACGAGAGCATGGTGAGGGTTCAAGTGAATTTGTGATTTTTTTCACAAGCGTTATTGACGAGCTTGGACTGCTTTTGATATGCATGTAGCCAGCATCGATGATGCGAGGCGGCATTTTGTTTTTTTGTGACGCTTAAGCTCTTGTTGGTAAACAAGATTTGTCATTGGGGCGGAGTAGCCAAGTGGTAAGGCAGGGCTCTGCAAAAGCTCTATGCGTCGGTTCGATTCCGACCTCCGCCTCCAATTTATCGATGCCGAGTCGTGCGGATTCACTTAAATCCCACCGGGTGCCCGAAGGCATACTGGCCAAAGTTAAACAAACTAAAGTTTCCTGACCGGAGGCGGTTTGTTCACTTTTTTGGCTTCTGTGCTTGCGTTGCCCTCGGTGCGACCTAAAGTATTGCCGCTTTTTTCCTCGATAAAGCCGATGGCATCATGCCTGAAAGCTTCTTAGAGGAATGTTTATTACCAAATACTTGTGAGGCGAAATGAGGTTTTTTCGCCTTTTTGACCCAAATTTAACTTTAGATATCTGAATGTCGGACGTCTTTCCTAAATGGACGAACAAGCTGCCAATCCGGGTAATTTTCGGATTGATCCTCCTCGGCGGGGCAACGGTGGCGGGTTTGACTTATTACGCCACTCCAAAATACACCCGGGTGGGATATCAACCGGTGCAACCGGTTGCCTTTTCACACGCCATCCATGCCGACCAGCTTGGCTTGGACTGCCGCTACTGTCATAACGGCGTCGAATCCTCCTGGTACTCCAACGTCCCGGCGGCTTCGGTCTGTATGAACTGCCACAACCAGGTGCTCAAAGATGATCCGAAACTGGCCCTGGTGCGTGACAGCTTCGAAACCGGTGAACCCATTCCCTGGGTGCAGATCCACAAAGTGCCGGACTACGTTTATTTCAACCACTCCGTCCATGTGAACCGTGGGTTTTCCTGTGTGGAATGCCATGGACCCGTCAATAAGATGGATGAAGTTTATCATGCCAAACCCTTTGGTATGAGTTTCTGTCTCGAATGTCACCGCGATCCCGCCGCGAAGATTCGCCCGGTGGATCAAGTGACCAATCTGGATTGGACCTGGGATAATGATCCCGAAAAAGCGGCTCAGATGCAACAAGCACAAGGTGAGCAAATGGTCCACGACTGGAGAGTCGAATCCCTCGTAAATTGTTCTGCCTGCCATCGATGAAAGATCTATCGCATTCCCCAAAACCATCCGGACCGGCTTATTGGCGTAGTTTGGACGAGCTGACGGATTCTCCGGAATTTCGTCAATGGATGGACCGAGAGTTTCCGGAAGGAGCCACTGAAGCTCCCACGGGTCAATCACGCCGTGATTTTATGAAAATCATGGGCGCCTCCTTCTTGCTGGCGGGGGCGGGGTTGACCGGTTGCCGTCGTCCTGAGGAAACCATCCTTCCATTCTCCAAGATGCCGCAAAATTATACGCACGGCGTCCCTCAGTTTTTCGCAACCGCCATGCCGTCCCGCGATTCAGCGGTGCCACTGCTGGCCAAATCCAATGACGGCCGCCCCACCAAGGTGGAAGGCAATCCTGATCTGGAATTTGGTAAAGGCGGAACGGACTCCTTCACACAGGCTTCCTTGCTCAATCTTTACGATCCGGATCGTTCACAAAAGTATTTGAAAGGCGGCAACGCGGTCACTCGCAATGAAGCCATTGGCGCGCTTCGCATGCTGAATGGTCAGTTTAAAGAGAACAAGGGCAAGGGATTAAGTTTCCTCGTTCAGTCAAGTAGTTCTCCCAGCCGTCATCGTCTGGAAGCGTTGATTCGCGAGCAGATGCCCGAGGCCAAGTGGCATGCTTATGAACCCGTTTCGTTCCGCACTTCGGTTCAGTCCTGTTCCAAGGTGTTCAAAAAGCCCGTTCGCCCGGTT
>Ga0255761_10001616_pt1 | contig 20830 bp, 19 predicted proteins | sample 071ome_29_FD_179961 | JGI IMG/M metagenome (GOLD analysis project Ga0255761, IMG submission 179961) | Coastal salt marsh microbial communities from the Groves Creek Marsh, Skidaway Island, Georgia - 071407BT metaG (version 2) | ecosystem: Environmental > Aquatic > Marine > Intertidal zone >... | reverse complement strand
GAGTTCTCTCCGGGTAATCACGCCATAATTGTCCGTATCGTGCGTGTGCGGAGGAATGGATGTGCCTTTCGGGTAAGAGGCAAACAGCACATCACTGTCTTTGGCTTCCAGCTTATAGGCATCGAAGCGCCCGTCATAAAGCGGTAGTGTTTTTATTTTGTCCGGGTATTGTCCAGCCACTCTAAAGTCCTTTGTGTTTTAATAATTAGATAGTAGAGGCATATTCTCTGAGTATTTCTACAATCTCGACCTGATGGGACTTATATCACTTTCTGTGTAGGGTTTATATCTTTGCTGATTTTCCTGCTTATTCAGTCCAGAAACGATGGCCATAAGTTTTTAACCAGTCCTTCAAATTTTTATAGTCTGGGCAAATGGAAGCCACGGTCTTCCAGAATTTTTTAGAGTGGTCCATATATAGCAGGTGGCTGCATTCGTGCGCGATCAGGTAATCGATTACGGGTTTGGGCGCCATCATGGTGAGCCAGTTGTATTGGATAGTGCCGTCGGAGCAGCAGTGCCCCCATTTGGTTTTGGTGCGTTTAAACACCACTTCTTTCAGGCGATTCTCTACGCCCAGCACACGCGTTGTTTTGATGGTTTGTGTGGTCATGTATTCGCTGGCCTGGTTCTTGAGCCATTTTGAGAAATGCTTTACCAGCACTTCGGGTTCATTGCTGCGACTGTAGATCAACAGGCGGTCATCAGTGATCTCGACTTTAGGTCTTGCTGCGTAGATAACTTCAATGCGGCGGGGTTTGCCGAAGAACATGACCTCATGCCCATCGCCGATAACCAACCTTTGTGTGAGTTTTACTTCCTGCTCAGTCAGGTGTTTGTTAATCCAGCTCTGCTTTTGGGATATAAAGTCATAAATATCCACTTTAGAGACATAATTAGGTGATTTTACTTCAATTTTCCCACTTTTTATTATTATGGCGAGAGTTTTGCGCTTTGAGCGCTTTATTTCAAAATCAAAAGGAAAAGTGGGAAATTTATCCAATTTTATAACTTATATAGAGGAAAAGTGGTTTTCTATAATGGAATAATGGCAGGTTTTAAGCTGCCATTTGTTTCTTGGCCTGCATAATCTGACCAACACCATTGAGCAGAGCATCCACAGAAGACGTGACGATATCCTCATTAACCGCAATGCCGGTATAGCGCTCATTCTGATATTTCAGCTGAATATAGGTCACGGCTTCGGCTGCTGAGCTTTGGCTTAACGCGTGTTCGCCATATTCCTGCACCTGAAATTCGATATCCAGGGTGCTTTGCAGGGCATTGGCAAAGGCAGCCAGCATTCCTGAGCCCTGACCCTGTACCTTAAATTCCTGGCCTTCCAGGGCAATAGTGCCTGAAACAGTTTCTTTGCCGTCGCTTTTCTCAATGGAAAAAGTTTTCAGCATCAATGGTGAGGCTACATTCAGATAATGTTGTTCAAACAAGTTCCAGATTTCTTCCGGTGCGATTTCCTGACCGCTGTCTTCGGCGGCTTTCTGCACAACACGGCTGAATTCAATCTGCAGCCAGCGGGGTAACTGATAGCCGTATTTATTATCCAGCACATAGGCAACACCGCCTTTGCCGGACTGGCTGTTTACCCGAATAACATCCTGATAGGTGCGGCCGACATCACGCGGATCAATCGGTAGATAGGCAATTTCCCAGGGTGCGCCTTCTTCATAGATGTTAAGACATTTTTTAATGGCATCCTGATGGCTGCCGGAAAAGGCGGTAAATACCAGGCTGCCTGCGTAAGGCTGGCGCGGATGCACTTCAATCTGAGTGCATTCCTTAACCACGGTGCAGATGCGGTCCATGTCGCTGAAATCCAGTTCCGGATCAACACCCTGACTGTACATATTCATGCCCATCACAACGACATCCAGATTACCGGTACGCTCGCCATTACCCAGCAGGGTGCCTTCAACCCGTTCGGCACCAGCCATCAAGCCAAGCTCGGAGGCGGCAACACCACAACCACGGTCATTATGGGTATGCAAACTGATAATCACAGAATCGCGTTTGCCGATATGTTTGCAGAACCATTCAATCTGGTCGGCATAAACATTGGGCGTGGCAACTTCAACGGTGGCAGGCAGGTTAAGGATAACCTTGCGCTCTGGTGTTGGCTGCCAGATTTCAGTCACGGCATCACAGATTTCCACAGCGAAATCAAGCTCGGTGCCGGTGAAGCTTTCCGGTGAATACTGGAAGAACCAGTCGGTTTCCGGTGCGGCCTGAGCATTGCGCAAGACATCCTTGGCGCCTTTAACGGCGATATCAACAATGCCGGCTTTATCCAGCTTGAAGACTTTCTCGCGCTGCACCACCGAGGTGGAGTTATAAAGATGCACGATGGCTTTTTTAACGCCTTTCAGCGCTTCAAAGCTGCGTTCAATCAATTCGGTGCGGGCCTGCGTCAATACCTGGATGGTGACATCATCAGGAATCTTGTCTTCTTCAATCAGCCAGCGCACAAAATCAAAATCCGGCTGAGAGGCGGCCGGGAATCCCACTTCGATTTCCTTGAAGCCGACATCCACCAGCAGGGCGAACATCTTTTTCTTCTGCGCAACGGACATGGGCTCGATCAGAGCCTGGTTACCATCTCTCAAATCAACGCTACACCAGGTCGGTGCTTTGTCGATGACCTTGTCCGGCCAGGATCTGTCTGGCAAGTGAACAGGCTGAAAGGCTTTATATTTTGTATGGTTGTAGCGACTCACGATCTTGTTCCACTTCTGTTGGTTGTTTCGAGCAGGCATTGTACAGGAACTTTGGCGCTAACATATTGCTAATATTGTGACTATTAGCGTATTTATTAAAATAAATGGCTAAAAAAATTTAATAATTAGATTAAAATGCTAAATATAGATTATAATTCGGCATATTTAATATTATAAAGAGCAATTTGTAGTGATGGAATTGGATAAATTAGATAGAACAGATAAGCGCATACTGACCGAGTTACAAAAAAACGGGCGTATCAGTAACCTGGAGCTGGCTGATGCCATTGGCCTCTCACCATCACCCTGCCTGCGTCGGGTTAAACAGCTTGAGGATTCCGGCATTATTGAAGGCTATACCGCTTTACTGAATGCGTCCCGTCTGGGCCTGAAACTGATGGCGCTTATCCAGATCAATATGGACAAGCATACGCCGGATCGCTTTGAGCATTTTGAAAACATGGTTAAAAGCTATCCTGAGGTGCTGGAATGTCTGCTGATAGCCGGGCAGTCGGCAGACTATCTGTTAAAAATAGCGGTACAGGATATGGAGGTCTATCAGGATTTCCTGCTCAATAAAATCACCAAGATTCCCGGCGTAACCGATGTGCATTCCAGCTTTGTGCTCAGGCAGGTCATCAGTACAACCCGATTGCCGGTCGGGAATGATTAACTGACAAATATTCAGTAGTGGCTGAGTTTGAATAGTTTGAGGCTAATTGAGCCGGAGTGACGTCGTAGGTGAGGAGCATTAAAGCGAGCGAACTACGACTCACTTCGGCAAAGAGCTTAAAGTTTCAAACTGAACCAATAACGAATACTGATTCAATTTATTCCAATGCTTTGGCCTGTGCTATAGTTTCTGCCCCGATAAAAAACAACGGTGCAACAGGCAAAGCTATGGCGAGCATCTTTACTAAAATTTTAAAGCGAAACATTCCCGGCCATTTTGTCTGGGAAGATGATCTGTGTTTTTCCATCATGACCATACAACCGATCAGGGAAGGTCACCTCATGGTTATTCCCAAACTGGAAGTCAATCACTGGGATGATGTGCCACCGGAAACGGCCGCACATTTAATGCTGGTAGCGCAAAAAATTGCCAAGGCCATAAAAGGCGTTATCCCCTGCAAAAGAATTGGTGTCTCCATCGTTGGTCTTGAAGTGCCGCATACCCATATTCATTTAATTCCGATAGACAACATGGGCGATCTGGATTTCAGTCTGGCACAGGAAACGGCTCCGGAAAGACTGGCCGCCACGGCAGAAAAAATTAAACAATCCCTGCAGGCGCGCGGTTATTCCGAAGCTGACGTTTAAGCTTTATCTCTCCTGATCCCTATCAATGAACGCCGAAAAAGATAATATTTTTCTTTATGACGAAGTTGCGGATTTTGTGTTTGACGACAAAGTCACCGCAGTTTTCGCGGATATGATCAACCGTTCGGTACCGGGTTATGCCCTGATCGTAAAAATGATCAGTGTGCTGGCCGAGAAATATGCGCAAAATAATACACAACTTTATGATCTCGGCTGTTCGTTGGGAGCAGTTACTTTTTTGCTGCAACAACTCAAACTTGAAAACAGTAATATTATTTCCGTTGATAACTCACCAGTGATGATTAAGCGTTGTGAAGAATCACTGGCTATTCATAAAAAAGAGGCATGTCTGCCAGTAGAACTGCGTTGTGAAGATATTCAGCAAACGCAACTGGAAAACGCTTCAGTGGTGGTCTTGAATTTTACCCTGCAATTTATAGCACCAGCGCAGCGCGATGCCATTATTAAAAAAATATACGACGCCTTAGTGCCAGGTGGTATTTTAATTATTTCTGAAAAAGTCATGTTTACCAATGAAGAAAAAAATTCTTTGTTTATAGAGCTCTACCATCAGTTTAAAAAAGCCAATGGCTATTCAGATCTGGAGATAAGTCGCAAGCGATCTGCACTGGAAAATATTCTGATTCCGGAAACCATTGAACAACATCGAGACAGAATTAGCTCAGCAGGTTTTTCATTTTTTGAGCCTTGGTTTCAGTGTTTTAATTTCACTTCAATGTTTGCGGTGAAATAATCCAGCTTAAAAATCATGCATACTTCTCCAGAAATATTTGATTACTCTTCATTAAAAGAGAGAGTAAAAAATACCAAACTTGCCAGACTGGCTGATGCGGTGCCAGATACTTTTCTGGCACAGATTAATCATGGTGATTTCCCGGCCTGGAAGCAGGTGCTGGATGCCTTGCCTGAGATTTCTCCTGCTTCTTATGAATTAAATGATGAATTGCGGATCGGTGAAGCTGAGCAACTGAGTGATGCGGACAGAGAAAACTTAAAAAATTTATTGCTGGGCCTGCAACCCTGGCGTAAAGGGCCTATTAATCTGTTTGGTCTGCACATAGACACGGAATGGCGTTCTGACTGGAAATGGGATCGCCTGAAAGAGGCAATCAGCCCATTGACTGATCGCAAGGTATTGGATGTCGGTTGCGGCAATGGCTACCACTGCTGGCGTATGGCAGGTGCCGGCGCAAGAGTGGTAATTGGCGTTGACTCTCATCTACTGTTCAGTATGCAGTACTGGGCGATCCGACATTTTTTAAGGGAACCGCCGGTTTATGTATTGCCACTGGCGCTGGAGCAAGTGCCGGAGCAGCTGGCAACATTCGATACGGTTTTCTCTATGGGCGTGTTATATCACCGACGCTCTCCGATTGATCACCTGTATGCCTTAAAAGATTGTCTGCGCAAAGGCGGAGAACTGGTGCTGGAAACCCTGGTGATTGACGGCGAAGATGGTATGACGCTGTTACCTCAGGAACGTTACGCCAGAATGCCGAATGTCTGGTTTTTACCGAGCTGTGCCACCCTGGAAAGCTGGTTGCTGAAAGCCGGTTATAAAAATGTCAGGTTGGTAGATGTTTGTACTACTTCCATAGAAGAACAGCGCAGCACTGAATGGATGAATTTTGAATCCCTGCCTCAGGCATTAAATGAAAAAGCCCCCTCGCTCACCATAGAAGGATTGCCGGCACCGAAACGGTCTATTTTTATCGCTGAAAAATAACTCGTGCATAAAGCAGTTTACAGGTTCAAACTTAGTTAAAAATTGTTTATTCTAAAAGTCTGAGCTTATCTGACTAGCCTATTTATAGTTGTAAATTATAGATGTAAATGATGTAGAGTTTGCCTTTCTACCCTGACGCATGGGCCGTGGGGTATGTGTTGGGACAGGGAGAATCATGGCCAGACCACTGCGAATAGAATATCCAGGCGCTTACTACCACGTCAGTAATACAGGCGAGTATGGCATTACGCTTTTCCCCGGCAGTAAATACTATGAAGCTTTTTTGACAGAACTGAGTAATGCCTGCGCGCGCTTCAATGTGGAAGTACACAGCTATTGTTTGTTGCGAAACGAATATCATTTATTACTGAAAACACCGGAAGGAAATTTAAGTCGTTTCATGCGTCAGTTAAACGGTTTATACACGCAGTTTTATCAGAATCAAAAAAGTGAACAGGGCTCAGTTTTTCAATCGCGGTATAAAGCTGTTTTAGTTCAGGCTAATGCCTGCTTGCTGGCAGTATCGCGCTATATCCATAGTCTGGACGCTTCGGCCAGACGAAAGGGAAAACAGGTGTTTTCGGACTGGTCCAGCCTGGCAGCTTTCGGCAATAAAGTTAAAGCGCCGGAGTGGTTAGTGAGAGAAGATATTTTTGACTTGCTGCCTGCTGAGGCCGCATCGAAAAAAGCAGGAAACAAATCGACAAAAAAAAGCGCCAGGCCTTATGCCAGATATCTTGCTTTTTTCGCCGAAGGTGTTGATTCGGAAACCAAACAATTTTATGCCAGAAAAAATCGGCTGTCTGTTCTGGGCGATACTAAATTTAAAAACAGTGTTAAGGCTAAAGTTGAGCCGACAAAACAGCGCGGCCTGGGTAAAGGCAAGTTGGCTCGTTTGAGGCCGTCGATGAAAAAAGTGGTGGAGGAAGTGGCCAAGTATTTCAAAGTGACAGAACGTAGTATCTATCAGGCTGCACGCGGGCCGGGCAGCAAAAATGTTCCCCGCTGGGTAGCCATGCATCTTTGCCAGGAACTCTCAGCAGCAACATTGCAGGATATTGCCAGCCGTTTCGGGTTGAAACGTTATGGCACAGTATCAACAACTGTCGGCAAGTTGCGGCAGGAATCGCAGGACAACCCGAAAATTCTGAAAGCCATTCAAAGTTTAAGTAAACGGCTTAAAGCTTAATTTTTCTATTCTTATTTCAACTTGCTGCCCCTTGTAATTCAGGTCTGGGCGTATAAACTCTGTTTTAATTTCTCACACTAAGGCAAATCATGAAAATTGTGGGGACATATGGATCCGACATGGCAGGGCGAGATTCCGCAAGAGGTTTATACGGAAAGTGGTTGCAGGGAATGTCGCGATACCGGTTTCCAGGGCAGGGAAGGAATTTATGAAGTCATGCCCCTAAGTGAAACCTTGCAGGCCTACGCTGAAGACAAGGCCGATTTACCCAAACTCAGACAGCAAGCCTATCAGGAAGGCATGTCCAGCCTCAGGCATAGCGGGGCATTGAAAGTTGCAGACGGCATAACAACAATTAATGAAGTATTCCGGGTTGCTCCAGAGACGCATTAGATTTACCGACAGGCATCACCTGTCAGGAAGAGGTCATTGATGAGACAAAGCGCTCTTCCGGGAGGGCAATGAGTGAAAGTGTTAATTATCGGCCCATCGTGGATAGGCGATATGGTAATGGCACAATCCCTGTTCCGCTCCCTACGCAGTCTGAACCCTGAAGTCATTATTGATGTACTTGCCCCTGACTGGACCCGGGCTTTGCTGGATAGAATGCCGGAAATTAATCGAGCTATCAGCATGCCTATCGATCACGGCGAACTGGCGCTTGGTAAACGCCGTCGTTTGGGAAAAGCCCTGCAAAGTGAAGGCTATCAACAGGCCATAGTGTTGCCCAATTCTTTTAAGTCGGCACTGATTCCTCTGTTTGCCAAAATACCTATACGTACGGGTTGGCGTGGTGAAGCCCGTTCCTGGCTATTGAATGATTGTCGTCTGCTGGATAAGCAGCAGTATCCTTTAATGGTTGAAAGATTTGTTGCGCTGGCGTTCCCGGCGGGCGCAGCTTTGACGAAACCCTTGCTGCAACCAGCTTTAATGGCATCGGCAGAAGCAGACAAGCTTGTTGCAAAGTTTGAGTTAAGCCTTGAACGGCCTGTAACTGTTTTTTGTCCCGGCGCGGAATTTGGTGCTTCCAAGAAGTGGCCGGAGTCACATTTTGCAACACTGGCTGAAACTTTAATCGATGAAGGTAAGCAGGTCTGGCTGATGGGCTCAAAAAATGATGGGCCAACAGCCAACAACATTATTGATATAATGCTGCCTGCGCATAAAAATCATATTGTAAACCTTTCCGGTTTAACGGATATTGGAGAGGCAATAGACTTGATGAGCCTGGCTCAATCGGTAGTAAGTAATGACTCCGGTTTGATGCATATCGCTGCAGCCTTGAATAAAAAGCTGGTGGCAATTTATGGTTCAACGTCGCCGGATTTTACGCCGCCTTTAGCTGAGCAGGTGGAAATCTTAAATTTAAGTTTGCCCTGTAGTCCATGTTTTAAAAGGGAGTGTCCCTTGGGCCATCTTGATTGTCTGAACAAGTTAGCACCGGATCTTGTTCTGAATGCCATCAGAAAAATTAACGCAGAGAACGCTGAAGCCTGAATATGCATGTCCTGATCGTCAAGGTATCTTCACTCGGTGATGTTATTCATACCTTACCTGCGTTAACCGATGCAATGCGTGCTATTCCACAAATAAAATTCGACTGGGTTGTCGAAGAAGCATTTACTGAAATACCGGCATGGCATAAAGCGGTGAACAAGGTTATCCCTGTTGCCTTTCGCCGCTGGAAAAAAAATATTTTGTTTATGCTGTTTAATCGTGAATATAAAAACTTCAAAAAAAATCTCAAATCAACAGATTATGATTTGATTATTGATGCGCAGGGGCTGTTAAAGAGTGGTCTCATTTGTTCCATGGCGCAGGGAAAAAAAGTTGTAGGGCTGGATAAAGAAAGCATCAGGGAAAAAGCAGCAAACCGCTTTTATGATGAAAGCTATCCGGTATCCCGTCAGCAGCATGCAGTTGAACGTACCAGAATCTTGTTTGCCCAGGCGCTTGGTTATGGTCTGGATGGTCAAAGCCTGGACTATGGTATATCCCTGCAGCAATCCGAACAGAAAGAAAATAATTCAGGTAAATCCTTATACTTTTTGCACGGAACAACATGGCAAACAAAACTATGGCCTGAACAATATTGGATTGAGCTGGCAAACAAAGCAGTAAGCGAGGGTTATCAGATTAAATTGTTGTGGGGAAATGAAGAGGAGCAGCAACGGGCAAATCATATTGCAGCCCTGGTTCCAAACGTGACAGTCATGAGTCGATTAAGTTTAACTGAAATTGCCGGACAATTATTACAGGCGGATATTATTGTTGCAGTGGATACCGGGCTAGCGCATTTGGCTGCAGCCCTGGACAGACCAACAGTTGCACTTTATGGCGCCAGCGACCCGGCCAAGACTGGAACTTATGGTAAGAATCAGATTCATTTAAGTGCATCACTTTCCTGTAGCCCCTGTTTAAATAGAAAATGTCATTATCAGGGGCAGGATTTAAATGAAACTGAAAAAGAAAGCATTTTTGCTGTAGACCCTCCCTGTTTTTCGACCGTAGCACCTGACAGGGTTTGGAAGAACATTGAAAGTCTTACACAGGCCGCGCACTAAACTTAATATGAAATTTGCTATCGTACTTTATTCATATTTTCCCTACGGTGGGCTGCAGCAGGATTTACTTAAAATTTTGCAGGTATGTGAGCTTCAAAATATTGATGTCACAATATTTTGCATGGAATGGGAAGGAGAAAAACCTGAAGATGTAGAAGTAGTTATTTTACCGGGGCAGGGTTATACAAAAACGGCAAAGCGCGAGTCATTTGTAGAGGCCATGCTGGAAGAAACTCTCGATAAGTTTGATTTGGTCCTGGGATTTAACAAGATGCCTGGACTCGATTATTACTATGCAGCAGATTACTGCTTTGCCGAAAAAGCCAAGAATGAACGGTCATTTTTATATCGTTTGACGCCCAGAGCCAAGCAGTATATGGAATTTGAAGAAGCTGTGTTTGGCAAAGAACAGCAAACAGTCAGCCTCTTGTTGTCACCGCAACAACGCACAGAATTTGTAAGGCACTATCAGACAACCGATGATCGTTTAATTCTGTTACCACCAGGGATAAAAAAAGACAGGATGGCCGGGGCTGATGCGCCGGTAAAACGCCAACAGATGCGTCTTGAGCTATCTGTTGCTGCTGATGAATTGCTTTTACTGCAAATTGGTTCAGCTTTTAAAACCAAAGGCCTGAATCGTTCCTTATTAGCTTTTGCTTCGCTGCCGCAAGAGCTGAGGCAGCGTACCCGCTTTGTTGTTGTCGGTGAAGATGCGCCGGAAAAATATTTAAAAGAAGCAGAACAGTTAGGGCTAGGAAGGCGTTTCAGAATTATCAATGGCAGTACCCAGATTCCAGAATTACTGCAGGCGGCAGATTTATTAATACACCCTTCACTTAAAGAAAGCGCTGGCATGGTTATTCTTGAAGCCATCGTGGCAGGCTTGCCAGTATTGACCACCTCAAGTTGTGGTTACGCTTTTCACGTTGAGCAAGCTCAGGCAGGTATCGTTTGTCCTATGCCCTTTGAGCAGGAATATTTAAATAAACAACTTGAGTATATGTTGTTAAGCGATGAAAAAAGTATCTGGAAAGCCAACGGTATCGCTTATGGTCGGGAGCAGAATCTTTATTCAATGCCACAAACAGTTGTTAATCTTTTGATGCAGGCGGCACGGGTCCATTCGCAATAAATCTCAATGGTGCTCACAATAGAGACTGTAAATTTTCCATCACCTGTTTTGGCGTGATGGATTTCAGGCAGCGATTTTCATAAATGCAGCCGGTTTTGGTGCATTGCGCCGCGCAAGTCTCATTGCTTTTCAAAACAAGAGTATCCTTTGCCAGAGGGCGCCACAGTTCCACATCTGTAGGTCCGAATATCACGCAGCCTTTAACACCAAGCGCTGCAGCCAGGTGAAAAGGTCCGCTGTCGTTACCTACCATGGCTTTGACTTGGGTTAACAGACTGGCAAGTTCAAACAGTGAGAGCTGGTTACATAGATCAACGCAATTGATCGTGTTCGCAAAGCCTTTCAGGTTTTCAATGATGCTGTCATTGGCCAGCTGATCTGCGTTGCCGGCGCCAATCAATACCATTTTGTAGCCTCGTTCGCTGAGCAGTGAAATTAATTCAGCAAAATAAATGGCAGGCCACTTCTTGTAATCTTTGGCAGCACTGGCATGTATTACGATCAAAGGTGCTTGCAAGTCTACCCCGAGCTTTGCAAATTTTTCTTTTAAGGAAGCGGAGAGGCTATTTATATTGAGTTTAAGGTAGGAACTCTGTGTAGCTTGCAGGCCAAGTTTGTCAAAGACTTCTGCGAAGCCATACCAGCGGTGTTTATGTGAAGCATCCCGTTTTGCATAATTGATATCCAGCACATGATCATAACCGTGGCGGTTACGTTGAATATTGCTGCCCAATTTAAATTTTGCTCCTGATAGCTGGGTCAGACGGTGTGAAACGCTGTCTTCCTCAATATTAAACGCGATATCTGCTTTGAACTTTCGGATAGCGAAAAGGCATTTAAGATAAGCGGAGGCCTTGCTGAAAAAAGCAGACTGTTTTATTTGTTTACGGGGGTAGAACAGCAAAGTCTCTGCCGGAAAAGAATCCTGCAATAGTTCCTGATACGCAGCATCTATGACAAAGAGGCAGCGGATATTATTTTTTTGGCAGTGTTGAAGGAAAAGCTGAATAAGCCCACCGGCAATCATTAAGTTTCCCAGATAACGGGTGGGGTTTAACAAGACTATACGCTGGTAGTCTGTTGGAATGGCTTTGGCAGGAACTTTAGTCAAAGTCACAGGAATCCGGTTATTTCTCAGATAAGAATTCTACCTGAGTGAACTGACAAGTCCATGTATAATGGCATGAGCTTAAAAAAGGGGCCATAAATGGCAGAAAAACAGATGACAGAGCAGCAACTCATTCCAGTCAGTGTTTATGTCATTACCAAGAATGAAGAAGACAATATTGTTCGCTTGCTGGATAATCTTCAGAATTTTGCTGAAGTCATTATTGTCGACAGCGGCAGTACAGATCGTACTGTAGAGTTGGCTGATTCCTATTCAAATACCAAAACCAGTTTTAATCAGTGGCCGGGCTTCGGTGAACAAAAAGCACATGCCTTATCGCTATGCAGCTATCCCTGGGTGCTTAATCTGGATGCGGATGAAACACTCAGCGATGCTTTCATCAGGGAACTTGAACAATTTATTAAGCAGGATAAATTTATTGCTCTGCGCAGTACGAGAATACTGTTGCGCTGGGGGGGTCGGCCTCGCAGTTTTGGTAAAGATGAACACTTAATTCGCCTTTTCAAAAAAGACTGTGGCCACTATGACAGCAGGCAGGTACATGAAAGCATCAGCATTAACGGCGAGATAAAAGATTCTGATGTCGCGATATTGCACCATGAAAATCTGAGTTATTCGCAGCGCATTGAAAAAACGGTGTTCTATGCAAAACTGAAAGCACAGGATAAATTCGATAAAGGTGACACGACCAATATACTGGTTGTACTGTTAATATTTCCGCTGGCTTTTATTCGTACTTATATATTCAAGGGGCATTTTCTGGATGGCTTTGGTGGTGTACTGACAAGCGTAAATGTTGCCTTTTATAACTATATGAAATATGCAAATCTTTGGGATATGAATAAAAGAGCCCGACGCAATTAACTAAAAAGACAATAATTTTGAAAACAACTGAGTAAAAGCGGGCACATCCTCAAGTTTTGCTGCTGTTGTATAATTTTCGATGAACCGGGTTCTCAGGTTCTGGGCGAGCTCAAGCTTATTCAGTAAAGTTTGAATATTTGTAAAGCGATCGGCATAACAGATAGATGTCGGAAAGGCTTTAATATCCTCAGGATTAGCAACAGAGAAATCATTATTTGCGTAATGAATTTTAGCTGGTTTTATTTCATTAAAGAAAAAACCTTGCTGATGAAAGTTGGCAAAAAAATCAGCGAGCTCATCCAGAGGCAACTCATCCCTGGAAATTTTACTTAAGGGTTCACCATCGAGAGGAAAGTAAGTTGCTGCAATAAAATCCGCCCCTTTTATTTTAAAAATATTATCAATCGTAATGGAATTGATGCCGCTCAGGCGAAGTAATCTGGCATTGCTATCAAAAAGCTGCATAGGTGGTTTTTCAAAAAACCGGGTACTGCTAAGCGGAAAAACCCTTAGCAAGGCGTTATTGTGCAGTAGCCGGGTTAAATTTCTGACATGCTGTTCTTCGATGATCTTGGAGCCTTCCAGCATGGTGTTGAAATGTTCCTTACTGGCTTTTTTAACGGGCGTTCGAATAGCGATATAAGGGCTATCGGGCTTGCCACCGGTCTGCGTTTTGAAACGTTTATGTGTCCACATATATTGTGCCGGATATAAACGAATTACTTTTTCCAGCTGCTGGTTCATATAAGTAGCATCGGCAACATCATCGTCACCGGGATAATCTTCGGGGAAAGGATAAAACTCGACTTCGTATTTTTTAGTCTCATCATTCCTGTGGTGGCGCACCAATAAAATGGGAGAGTTGTTAAATCTGGTCAGGCGGTTGGCAGCCGTTATGGTTGCCGCAGGATGACCGAAGAAAGGGGCATAAACGGCATGATCTTCACCATAATCCTGATCCGGGGCATACCAGATAATGTTGTTTTTTTTCAGATGGCGGATAGTGCCTCTGATATCAAAGCGATCAAAAACGCCGTTGGTATTTTTTAAGCGGCCACGCAACATAAAGGCATCAAATAGTGCATTTTTATGTGGTCGGTAAGTCACTGCAAAAGGTATTTGCAGTGAAACCAGATTGGCGGAGAAATCCAGTGTTGTGTAATGTGCGCCCAATAAAACAACGCCTTTACCTTTAGCCAGAGCTGTATCAATAACTTCCCGGTTGAGAAAACGTAACATGTGCTGAAAATGTTTTGGATTTCTGAACCAGCCAACCAGTGTTTCAACCAGTCCTCTGCCATTTTCCATGAAGCAATCTTTTACCAGCTTATCCTGTTCGGCCTGATTTAATTCAGGAAAGCAAAGCCGGATATTGGTTGCGACAATATAGCGCCGTTCTTTAGCGATGAGATAAAGGGCCCTACCTATGACCGATCCACAAAAGAGTCGTAAGCGACCAGGTAAAAAAGTAATCAGCGCCAACAGCCCCAGGCCTAACCAGGTTGGCCAGTATTTTGGTGAGAGAAAAGCGCTTAATTCAGGTATGTTTTGCTGAGACACGGAACTGGCTTGTACAGAATTTCGCTCATTCTAGCAGAATCGGTATGGTATGATGCAGCTCTTTAAATGAAATTGGTGACAATACATATAGGCAAACGATGAAGCTTGATATTCCTCGCTTTGATGCAACACGAATTCTGGTTATCGGTGATGTCATGCTGGACAGATACTGGCATGGTGATACATCAAGGATTTCACCGGAAGCGCCTGTCCCGGTCGTAAAAATAACCAATAGTGAAGACAGCCCCGGTGGTGCTGCCAACGTGGCCTTAAACATCGCGGCACTCGGGGCGGCCTGTAATCTGACGGGTATCATCGGAGATGACGTTGCCGGACAATCTTTACAACAGGCACTGACAGCCGCCGGAATTGAATGCGACTTCCATCTTTCCAAAGCCAGCCCGACAATTACCAAGCTGCGGGTATTAAGTCATCATCAGCAATTAATCAGGCTGGATTTTGAAGAACAATTCTCTGAGGAAGATTCTGAACAGTTAACTAAGCCGATCAGCAAGTTATTAAAAAATGTCGATTTGGTTATTTTTTCTGATTACAAAAAGGGTTCTCTGCAGCAGATTAAAAATTTTATTCCCCAAATAAAGTCCGCCGGGATTCCAATACTGGTTGATCCAAAAGGAGAGGATTTTTCCAAATACAAAGGCGTGACTCTGTTAACCCCGAATCTGAGCGAGTTTGAAGCCGTTGTTGGCAAGTGTGCCAATGAAGGGGAACTGGTCAGTAAAGCACAGACCTTAATCAAGGAGCTGGAGCTGGAAGCTTTATTGGTAACACGTGGCGAACATGGTATGAGCCTGATTCGTCCGGATGACGTTGAATTGCATTTCCCAGCCAGAAGCCGGGATGTATTTGATGTGACCGGTGCGGGTGATACGGTAATTTCTGTATTGGCTGCTTCTCTGGGAGCAGGTAAAGCATTACCGGAAGCCGTGGCGCTGGCAAATATTGCGGCGGGTATTGCGGTATCAAAAGTGGGCACTGTCGCTGTAAGCGGACCGGAGCTGCGCCGTGAAATACAGAAAGATAATGATTCTGGTCGTGGGGTAATGACCCGGGAGCAACTGGTTCAGGTGGTGACAGACGCAAAAGCCAATGGTGAGAGGGTCGTCTTCACTAACGGTTGTTTTGATATTATTCACGCGGGTCATGTTGGCTACCTGCAGGAAGCCAAAGATCAGGGAGACCGTTTAATTGTTGCGCTCAATGACGATGCTTCAGTCACAAGACTTAAAGGTGCAGGCCGGCCGATTAACCCTATTGAACGTCGGATGGCCGTGGTTGCCGGACTGGAAGCCGTCGACTGGGTTATCAGTTTTGATGAAGACACGCCCATTCCTTTACTGCAAACGCTGCAGCCTGATGTGTTAATTAAAGGTGGAGATTACGGCATTAGTGAAGTCGTGGGTGCGGATATTGTGCAGGCCTATGGCGGAGCAGTTAAGGTACTGGCCTTTCTGGATAATTGCTCGACGACAGGAATAGTCGAAAAAATTCAGAAAGAAAAAAATTAATCCTGCTGTGACAATAAATCTTTGGCAATTTTTACATTGCTTGCCAAATGCTCAGTATTAATTGTCCCTACAATCATGCTGCTGATGGCTGGTTGGGAAAAAATTAAAGCCAAACTCTCCTGTACCAGGTCCTTACCAGCTTTATCCACGTGTCCGCTCATTAACCCTTTTTTTACCAGAATGCCTTTATTGTGTTGTTGGGCGTAATCAACTACTGCCTGGTCCTGTTGTTCCAGGTTATAGGTTAGCATCACGATATCTGCCAGTTTGGCGGCGAGTAGGCCGCCTGTAATGGTTTTTGTAGACATGCCGAGCGCACGAATTAACCCGGACTCCTGCAGTTTTTTAAGGGTCTCAAGACAGTCGCTTTCGAGCAGTATTTTTTCATCCTCACCGTCCGAGTGAATCAGGACAATATCCAGATAATCCGTATTCAGGCGTTTAAGGCTACGCTCAACACTGAATTTAGTATGCTCCGCACTGAAGTCAAAATGGGATTTACCATTAACGAATTCTTCGCCAACTTTGGTTGAAATTATCCAGTCGGTACGCCCGGATAACAAAGCGCCAATACGCTCTTCACTGTTACCGTAAGCGGGTGCAGTATCAATAAAATTAATACCAAGCGCTTTAGCCTGAGCCAGCAGGTCGAGCATGGCCATGTCATCAGGGATAGTAAAAGTATCAGGATATTTTACGCCTTCATTGCGGCCAAATTTTACACTGCCTAAACCGAGTGCTGAAACCTCAATGCCAGTACTGCCTAGTGGACGCAAAAAGCTCATGGCATGGCATCCCAGGGAGGAGTCGCAATGCCGGGGAAGCTTAAGCGGCTTAATTCAGGGTTGTTATAGGCAGCGGGTTTAATATTTTTTTCATTAAATAAGGTCACAATCTGCTGACCTAACTCGGGCGCAAGTGTCAGCTTGCTTGGCCAGCATAGGGATATATTTTTAAACTGGTGAATGCTTGCAGTTTCCGGGCGCTTGCCGTTTTTGGTCAGGGCTTCAGCACGATTAATATAAAAGCTGGACCATTCTGCTTTTTTAAAGTCGCACCAGGGGAAAAGTTCGCTGATTTTTTGCTGAGCGATTTTAATTTGTTCCTGCTGGCTTCGTTGCGCACCGCTTTCGGCCAGTTCACCGCCTAAATACCAGACAGAACTGCCATCAGCACAGTGATGGGTGGTGATTGTCACTTCCGGTGTAGTGCTTAATTGATCAGCAACGCAGTGCACATAGATGGGGTCAGGGTGCTGATGTTTAACAAGGGTCATTTGCAAAGGTCGTAATTGCATTTGCATATCAGCAGGCAATTCTTTGTCAGGAATTAATTTTCTTAAAAAATCCTTGCTACCTTCACCGCTGCTAACGATCAGGTGCTTGGCTTTTATGGTGAAGGTTTCGTTATCATGTTCCATGCTCAGGCTTTTAAATTCACCAGCAGGATTTTTTTCCACAGACCACCATTTACGCTTGTCAAAAAATTTTATATCTGCTCGGTGTTTCTTGCTTAAACATGCCAGTAGAGAAGGCACATCCAATACAATATCTTTTAACTCATAGAGTGGACCTTTGATATGAGTCTGGAAAAAAGCCGGGTAATTTTTCTTAGCTACACTTGTTACTTTTCCTCTAAGTGCTTTACTGCCAAGAAAGGCATTGAAGCGAGAGCGTAAACTGCTTCGGGGCCACATGTAATAGTGTTCGGATAAAACAGCGGTACCGCGCAAATCAACATCGCCTTTGCCTGCCAAACAGTTCTTCCAATGTTCAGGCATTTCGGCAATAGCTTCGCTTGCTGTATTTAAATTACCGCTTAGCGCATATTTGATGCCACCATGAATCATGCCCTGAGATGCAATAGTTTGTCCGGCACCAAGCTTGTTTTGCTCCAGTAGCATGACATCATAACCTTCTGCACGCAGACGGTTTAACATCCAGAGGCCGGCAATTCCGCCGCCTATTATCAAAGCATCTTTTTCTATAACAATTGGCATTTGTAGTGAGCAGGTTTGCTTAATAAAACTGGTGCTTAGTATAGCAGTTAATTCAAGCGGCATGGACAAGGACAGGGGGCTTCCGTAATATCCTGTTTTGTGAATCGCACTTTATATATTATCATTTATTATCTGGCATCGCCGTTAATCTTTTTTCGGATGTGGTGGCGTTCCTTTAAAGATAAACGCTATCGTCAACGTTGGCCTGAACGTTTAGCTTATTATCCTGATCACAGTTTTAATCATGAACAACCGGGCATTGTCTTTCATGCGGTTTCAGTTGGTGAACTACATGCTGCCGTCCCTTTGATAAGGGCTTGTCAGCTTGCATTGCCGGATTGGACTTTCACTTTAACGACAACAACGGTTACCGGATCAGCCCGGGTAAAAGAAATTTTTGGTGATTCGGTACAGCATTGTTATCTGCCTTATGACTTTCCCGGAGCAGTACAGCGTTTTTTAAATGCTGTTAAACCCAGGCTGCTGGTCATCATGGAGACCGAGCTGTGGCCAAATTTATTGTTTTACACTCAGCGATTTAACTGCAAACTTCTGCTGTTGAATGCACGGCTTTCAGAAAAGTCTTTTATAAACTATAAAAAATATCCCCGTTTAACTTCAGACATGCTGTCAGGCTTTGATGTTGTCGCTGCACAATTCGAGCAGGATGCAGACTATTTCCGTCAGTTGGGTTTGTCAGAAAAATCCTTGCAGGTCTGTGGCACGATGAAGTTCGATCAGGAAATAGATCAGGAACAGTTGCAAGCCGGTCTTGAATTGAAACGGGAATTACAGCGCCCGGTTCTGATTGCAGGCAGCACAAGGGCAGGTGAAGAAATCAAAGTTTTGAGTGCCTTCCGGACTTTGCTTAAATCAATACCGGACTTGCTGCTGGTTCTGGTGCCGCGGCATCCTGACCGGTTTACTGAAGCCGCTGAGCTGTTAAAGAGCCAGGGTTTTAACTTTGTACGCCGCAGCAGTGGAGAAAAAATTTCTGCGGATAAACAGGTATTACTTGGTGATAGCCTGGGGGAAATGCAACTTTATTATGCCGGTGCGGATATAGCCTTTGTTGGCGGTTCGCTGGTCAATACCGGGTGTCAAAATATTATTGAACCTGCTGCACTGGGTTTGCCAGTGATTACCGGGCCATCCTTATTTAATTTTCAAACAGTCAGCGAGCTCTTGCTTGCTGCTGGCGCAATGCAGGTTATCGCTAATGAAGAGGAATTAGCCAGGAAGGTACTGGAGTTATTTCAGAATAAAGAGCAGTGTCAAAAGATGGCTGAAGCCGCCAGAGCCGCGGTTCTGGGAAATCGCGGCGCGACGGAAAAACAACAACAGCTTATTCTACAAGCCACTCATTCAGATCAATAATATCCTGCGGGCTTAATAAGCCAGCAGCCTGTTTCAGATTTAAGGTGTTAATCACATAAGTGTAACGTGCATTGGCATAATCCCGCATGGTCTGAAACAGTAAACGCTGGGCGGTAACCACATCGACAATGTTTCTGGTGCCGGCCTCCAGTCCTGCTTGTGTTGCTTCCAGCTGACTTTGTGCAGAAATGACGGCCTGCTCTCTGGCAGCAATAGTCAGTACATCATTTTCAACATTGCGATAACTGTTACGTGCACTCTGGGTGCTGGTGCGCTGAGTGTTCAGTAAAGCCTCTTCGCTGGCATCCAGATTATAGAAAGCCTGTCGTTCCTGAGCCCGGTTAAGACCACCGGCAAAGATCGGGATGCTGAAGTTAAGCGTGACATTGGCGTTTTCATTGACAGCATCACCGCCAGCACCAGTGAGATTAAAGAGGTTGATACCGCCGGTTTCAGTCCAGTTATAGCCAGCCGTAATATCCAGCGTAGGATACATTGCGGCTTTGGCAGCATCTGCTTCGAATTCCCTGGATTCCATCGTTAGGCGGGCCGCCCGTACATCCAGATTATTCTGATTGGCTGTCATTACCCATTCTTCCAAGGTGCTTGGCACCAAAGGCTCAATAGGAAAGTCTTCACTAAGGTCTGATACATCACTGTGCTGACGGCCGGTAATGGCTTCCAATGCTTCATAGCGCTGATTCAGGGTGTTTTGTTCTACGAGTAAATTCACCCGGGCCAGGTCATAGTTAGCCTGACTGTCATAGACATCGGTGATAGGCGCCAGTCCTACAGCAAAGCGTTCCTGTTGCTGTTCCAGAATTCGGGCACTGGCCTCCAGTTCAGCCTCAAAAGTTGCCAGATTGTCCTTACTACGCAATACGTCAAAATACGCGCTGGCTACACGCTGGATCAATTCCTGTTCAGAACGGGCAAGATTGGTTGCAGCGGCTTCATCGGCCTTACGAATAGAGCGGTAAGAGTACCAGGCCTGAAAATTCAGCAGATTCTGTCGGATATTCAAGCCGTAACTTTTTGAATTAAAGCCGTTGGCATAGGAGTAGGCGGGAAATGGAGAGCCTGGTGGTGCTGTTGACGGGCCCTGCGCCTGACGTGAGGTATTGGCTGTGAGGTTTACTTCAGGCAATAGCTGGGACAAACCTTGCGCGACATTGGTGTGGGTGGCATTAAACTCAGCGCGCGCCTGGCGGATCTGTGGATCTCCGGCTACTGCGAGGTTGAAAATCTCAAGCAGATCATCCGCCCGCACCGGGGAGCTGATCAGGAACAGGCAAAGTGCTCCGATGCTAATTTTGTTAAGTGATTTAATTAAACGAAGGTTGGAGCTTGGCATTTTCATTATTTCTCCAGTGCTTACATAAACGATTCAAGGGTTAATAAAAAATTTCAGAATTGGTTACGGTGCAGGTATCAGGGAATTTTACAAATTCCAGGCGAGTCCTTTTTATTATTTCCTGTGGCAAATTATAGCTTGAAGCAGAATGCATTTCTTCTGCAAATGCTTTTTTAAACTTACTTTTTATCTGCGAGCGTACCTGTCTATCTGAAATTGGCAAATGTTTGTCCTTTTTATACCCTCTTATGCAAAGCAATAGCTGTGCCAATAAATAAAATTTATTAAATTCAACAAGTACTATATAAGCGCTGGCGGTCTTGGTTTTGTG
>Ga0255761_10001614_pt1 | contig 20837 bp, 16 predicted proteins | sample 071ome_29_FD_179961 | JGI IMG/M metagenome (GOLD analysis project Ga0255761, IMG submission 179961) | Coastal salt marsh microbial communities from the Groves Creek Marsh, Skidaway Island, Georgia - 071407BT metaG (version 2) | ecosystem: Environmental > Aquatic > Marine > Intertidal zone >... | reverse complement strand
TTGAACTGCTCAGGAGCGCTTCACGAATCCATCCTTCAGGAACCCGACCAACAACGGGGGCTTGAGGGCTGCACCTCAGCGCAGTCCCTTTGATGCGTCCCAGGTCGACAGGACCAGACGACAGGATGGCTGGCCCCCGCTCAGGCGTCGAACGTTCGTCGTCAAACCACGTGCCGGGGGCCATGCCCCACGAGCCGTCGTCGTCGAGGAGTCGACCCCGGAGGATGGCGAGGGGTCGTTCCGATGCAGACCACGACAGGATGTCCTCTGGGTCGTCGTGTTCAGAGGGTGCCGGCACGAGGGCAAGGGTGCTTCTGTTCACCCATCGAGGTTCGCCACGCAGCAGGCACCAGGCGCCCCCCCGTTCGTTTCCACTCGACACGATGGGGGTTTCAAAATCAGGGTGCGCGGTTCGTGCAGGGAGCCAAACGAGGTCCGATCGAGGGATGCCATCGTAACCAATCACCACCGTGGAGCCGTCCCTGCTGAGGATCACGTGCCTCCCCCGGCCTTGTTCGGTTCGCATGGCGATACGGAGCCTGCTGAGTGCGTCGTGATGCAAGCGTTGCGCGCCTTCTTCCGTCAGGAGGTGTGCAGCCCCTCGCAGACCGTGGTCTGCATCCCGGTGCACCAACCCAGCCTCGCGCAAACTGCGGAGGGTCGAGGAGGTGTGGGACGTCGCCAACCCAATCCGAAGGGCGAGTTCGCTGACGGTGGCTGGGCCCTCGACGAGTTCGTCGAGGATGCGGCGTTGGTAACCAGATCGGATCCGTGATGGCATCATCGTCCCCAGTTCTTTACGCCTAGCGGACTTTCCTTTTGAAGCCAGCGCTAATTCGACTAAGTGGTTACCAATGCTTACCAATTTCGACTGGAAAATATCGATTCCGTTCACAAAAGGACTCGAAAATTCTGAAATCCCCGCGCTTTGCAGTATGCAACTGTAACAAGGAAACTGAATCAGCCGCCATGCTGATATAGGCGTCCGCGTCCATGGGAATCATGGCACCGGTTCTCCGGCGCCGACGAGGCTGAGCACATGAAGACCGTACGAATCCGCGAGAAGATCAAGAAGTTCCTGGGCGACCGGCCGCGCAACACCGCAGAAATCCTCGAACACATCAACAGCACGATGCGGCACGGCACCACCAGCCAGCAGTTGGGCAACGTGCTTTCCAAAGACAAGGACATCGTCAAGGTGGGTTACATCAAGCGTTCAGGCATCCTCTCTGGGGGCTACGATATCTGCGAATGGGCGACACGTGACTGGGTGTCCGAGCACTGCCCTGAATGGAGCGAAGGCCAACCAATCATCATGAACGAAGATGGGGCGTTCACCCTCGGCCCCTCCCCCGACATCTGAAGCGGTTGTTGACGGAACGGCTCAGGCGTTCGTGGCTCGGTTGGCTCGCGGATGAAGGAGCCCAAGCGGTTCGTTCGTCACGCGCACGGCTCGGCAAGCATGACTCGAGGGGCCGAATCACTCGCCGCTGAAGATCGACAAGGCCTCGTCAACGCTTGCCCCATCGCAGATGATGGCGTGGCACGCGGCCGTCATACGCACAGCGGCTTCGGTCTCTTTCTGGTGGATGTTTCGGCCGGTCGCAGCACCTCGGCAACCCGACGTGTGGACTTGGGCATGCAGCCGTTCGAGGAAGGAACGGGCGTCCATCGACGACCCACCTGAGCAGATGATGCCGGTACGTCCTGCGGCTTCAACGGCCACGCCAAGGCTTTCCGCTTGGGACATGCCATCAAACGCTCGTGGGTAATTCACCTTTGCAAAATCAGCGCCGATGCAGGCTGCAACGCCTGCAGCCCCCGCAATCAGGTGGGGGTCCTTTTCGTCTTTGACCTCCGAGCCGCGCGGATACATCCACACCACTGCGAGCATGCCGAGCTGGTGGGCTTGCCGGATCAGTTGAGCAGCCTCGCTGAGCATCTCGTGTTCGTACCTGCTCCCAAGGTAGATGGTGTAGCCGATACCGACGACGTTGATGCCGTTACTTGCAAGGTCCATGACGTCCTCCAGCCCCCACATGGCTTGGCTCACAGGGTCACGCACAGACGTTGGAATGAGATGGGATTTCGAATTCATCTTGACCAGGTAAGGGAGTTCGGGATGGTCACGAGCATACTGGGCGATCAATCCGAGTTGGCCAGCCAAGACCCCAAGGGTGCCTTCCGCATAGGACCTTGCGCCGATTTCAAACAAATGCCCTGGATCGTTTGAACTCAAGGGAATGGTTGCGCCACCGTCATGGAAATCGTCGTTGAGGTGCTCGATTTTCTGGTCGCATGCAAAGAGGTTCATGCACCCGGTCCCTGCCGTGGCCGCGAGGAAGTTGTCAATGTAGTCGTCCATCAATTCGTTTGGCACGTCGGCGGGGACGTTGACCTCTCGGCGGTCCATAGGCTCGGGGAAGGGGATGAATGCTTGAACGCATCGTTTCGATTGTTGGCTAGGGACGAACGAAAGTACATATTCTGATGCAAGATGTTTTGCCATGGCGCGCGTATGCGGTAACTGCGGTCAACCGGGTCATAACGCACGAACATGCACGCGGCCGGTTCGGCAGCCTACCGCAGGTCTCCGTCGATGCAGCGAGTGTTCAGAGACCGGCCACAACTCCCGCACCTGCCCACGCCTCCATCCGGAACTTGCCAAGCGCCGGGAGCGTGCGGCTGCTGCGAAGGGTACCCGCCGATGCGGTGAGTGCCAGAAGCGGGGTCACAACCGGGCTACGTGCCCGCTGCTTCATCCGGACCGGCCCGCCGCACGCCTCAAGGACGGACGGCGACGCTGCTCCCACTGCGATCAGGTTGGGCACAACGTCCGCACATGCACCGTTCTTCACCCTGACCGGGTGCCCACCAAGCGTCGCCCGAAATCGCCTGGTTCCCGTCGTTGTGGAGCATGTGGGAAGACAGGTCACAACCGCAGGACCTGCTCCATGTCTTGAGCCTTGAAGAACGGCGCTCATCCTCGACGTCGTCGAGGCACCCTCCTCTTGTCGAGCCCCGAAGGCCCATCGGCGTGTGGTTGTTCACTGGCCGGTGAAACTTGGGATGCGCTTCTCCACGTAGGCAGCGATCCCTTCCTTCGCGTCCGCGCTGAAGAACAGGGCGGCCTGAAGTTCACGCTCAAGCGCGAGGTGGTACTCGAAGGGGATTTCCGGTCCGGTTTGGCAGGAGCGCTTGATGTTCCCCACGGCCTTCACAGCCTTGTTCGGGAGCGTGAACTGGGCGCTGACCCAGTCGAGCGTCATCTCACGGAATTCAGCGGCGCTGCCTTCCCAGATTTGGTTGATCAGGTTCTGCTGCTTCGCGTCTTCGAAGGACATCAGTTCACCCGTGACCATCATCTCAAGCGCCTTGGCCTTGCCAATAAGCCGCGTCAGGCGGGCCGTGCCCCCGGTGCCCGCGAGGACGCCGAGGTTGATTTCCGGGAGGCCAACCTTGCCGCTGTTCTTTCGTGCAATGCGGATGTCGGCAGCCATGGCGATTTCCAGGCCACCGCCAACGGCGTGACCGTTGATCGCCGCAATCACGATTTTCGGGGTTTGCTCCAAGCGGGAGAGGGTTTCGTTCGCGTGAAGGCAGAAGTTGTACTTGAAGCCGGGGGAGACGCTGTTGAGCATGCGGATTGAGGCGCCCGCCGAGAAGAATTTCTCACCGGCCCCGGTGATGACAATCGCGGTGACGTCGTCGTCGAACCGGGCGCGGATGATCGCCTCGTCGAAGTCTCGGAACATGCCGTGGGTGTAGGTGTTCACCGCGGTGGCGTCCCCTTGCAGGGGCTCACCCGCGGAGTCGGAGGCGAGTTCGATGACCGCGATGCCGTTGTCGGTACGGCCGTAGTTCACCAGGTTGTTGGTCATCGCTTCGAAGGTCAGGCCGTAGAGGTCGGACATGGCCACGCCACCGCTGGGGCGCTAATGAAGCAATCGACCTGCCTCATGCGGGCGCTGCATCGTGCTCGACGGCTTCGCCCTCGATGCTTTCGAAGGAGGTGTGGCTTCCTTGACGTCGTGCTGCCTCCCACGTCGCCTTCACGCTCTGGGCCTCGAGGCTTGGCTCCCATGCGTCCCGAGGCAGCGCAGGTCGGAAGGGCAGCCGACGAGGACGCATGGGTCCATCGGCACGTTTGAGCATGAACGGCGAGGTGAGGCTGAAGATGAGGTGCTTCGTTGGGCTTGGCCGGAACACCTTCCCAATCCATCGAAGTCCGTCCCCGCTTCGTTCTTGATCCCGCATCCAACGAAGGCACATCCGTTTGAACGTCCGGTCGCCAACCCGGTTCATCAGCCACCGGTTCGCAACGCTGGTGCGAACGTACGGCAGCAGGTGCTTCCGAACCTCCCTGTCGTACGAAGGGCCACCGAGCATGTCTTGCGCTGCCAGAACGCCGGACCATACCGCCATGCGCATACCAAAGCCCCACATGAAATCCTGCAGACCACCGGATTCGCCAACGAAGTGTTGTCCGCTCGGTGAGGTGTAGCACCCGTTGAGCGTGAAGTCCCCCTTGCCGCCGACGCGCTTGACCGGCTGCATGTCCACGTCCGGATACAGGCGACGGTAGGTGGCGATGCATTCGTTGAGGAAACGCTCGCTTCCGCGTTGCTTGCGCCAGAGGCAGGTGCAGATCAGCCCGACACCATCGATGATGATCATGTAACTGTAGGCCCCGGGTGCGACTTTGTCGTTCAATTGGAAGGCAATGTGGTTTGGATGGGAGGTGTGGAAAATTTCGCCAAGCGCCAACGCAGAGGTCTCCTTCGGACCGCATGCCACGATGTCGGCGTGCTCAAGGTCGATCCGTGATTTGTAGTGCAGGGTCACTTCGGCCTCAATCGCCATTCGCTTGAAGGCCTGATCAATGGTGTGTGGCGAGGTGCCTCGTTCGACGATTCGGTAGGCAACGCCGTTGGTGCGGGCTTGGGTCACGACGTCGTCCGGGTGAATCAGATCCACCACCGAGAAGGCCGTCGATTTGAATTCGCTTGAATCGAAGCCCCAGGCCTCGAGTTGGTCAAAGAAATCCTCGTCCATGCTCCAGTTTTCCAGTGCCTGAAAATCCCCGTCAAAGCGGGCGCCGGAGTCTCCCCGGATGTCGTGCAAGTGCACCTCCTTCCCCGCCCGTGCAAGGAGGATGGCGGCGGCAAGACCGGACAGGCCCGCTCCCGCGACCGTGACGGGGGGGTCGGACGGCATACACCCCCATCGACCCCCAGAGTTTGAAGAATGCGCCCTTCAAGCGTCGACCATGGGCGACGGGGCATCGACCATCATCATCGAAACCCCGGCCGACGTCCTCGACCCAGACGCTCTCCGGAGCAAGTTACCTGTGCATGGTTCGGGCGCGGTCGCCAGTTTCGTGGGCCTCACACGGGGCATCGATGAAGGGGTCGAAGTCCTGCGGCTGGAATTTGACGCCTGGGAGGAGGAACTCCCTCGTGTGCTGCATGCGCTCGCGTCATCCGCCATCGAGCGGTTTGGAGTCGCTGCCGTTGCGCTCGCCCATAGGACCGGTGCGGTGGGTCCTTCCGAGCCAATCGTTGCCATTCACGTGGCCTCAGCCCATCGAGGCCCGGCCTTTGATGCGTGCCGTTGGCTCATCGATGAACTCAAGCGGCAAGCCCCCCTGTGGAAGCGTGAGGTGACCGCGAATGGTGCACGATGGCGAGCAGGTCTCGGCTGAAATCGAAGGAATCGTGGACATTGCTGAGAAACCGGTGGTGGCTCGACGGGCCACCGCCGAAGGCTGGTTGACCCTGCGTCCTGCCTCGATTCAAGCGATCCTCGATGGTTCCGTCAAGAAGGGCGACGTCCGTGAGGCATCGACCATCGCCGCACTTCAAGCCGTCAAGGAAACACCTCGGCTGATTCCTCACTGCCACCCCGTTCCAGTTGCTTCGTGCACCGTCCGCTGGGTGGTTGAGCAGCACCGTTTGGGGTGCGTGGTGGAGGTCGGAGCACATTACCGGACCGGCATCGAAATGGAAGCACTCGCAGGGGTCGCTGCTGGCTTGCTGTGTGCCTACGACATGCTGAAATCGTTGGAGAAGGATGAGAACGGGCAGTACCCCGTCGCGAGGATCGACGGCCTGCGCGTCCTGAGCAAACTGAAGGCATCATCCTGATGTCCGGTGTGTTCATCATCCGACGGACGGTCGGGGCCATCATGCGCGTCGCCGATGCATGGCCCCACCTCCTCGAAGCCGTGGACATGGCGGCCTTGGCCAGCGCTGCGTGGCGAGGCAAGGGGGACAAGGATGCTGCGGACGGGGCCGCGGTCGAAGCCATGCGGCGTTCGTTCGACAACGCCCCCTTTGATGGCCGGGTGGCCATTGGGGAGGGTGAGCGTGACGACGCACCGATGCTCTACATCGGTGAGGAAATTGGTGCTGAAATTGGCGTTCCAGGGGCGTTGGCCCTCGACATCGCCGTCGATCCGCTGGAATGCACCACCAACTGCGCTGAGAACCTCCCGAACTCCATCGCCGTGTTGGCGGCCGCTCCTCGTGGGGCCCTGCTGCACGCTCCTGATTGCTACATGGACAAGTTGGCGGTCGGTCCGTCGCTTGCACAGCACGTGGATCTTGACGGGGGGGTGGCATGGAACATCGAGCAAGCAGCCAGCGCGCTCGACGTTGAGGTGTCCGCTGTTCGCGTCGCGGCCTTGGAGCGCGACCGCCATGCTGACCTGATCCGCGACGTCAGGGCCTCGGGCGCGGCCTTGGAACTCTTTTCGGACGGGGACGTCAGTGCAGCGATTTGGGCTGCGCGCGACGACGGGCCATACGACATGCTGATGGGCATTGGTGCCGCCCCCGAAGGGGTCATCACCGCAACCGCAATCCGTGGCCTCGGCGGTCGGTTCCAGGGGCGACTGGTGCTTCGAAACGATGCCGAAGCCGCTCGTGCCGAGGCGATGGTTGGTGGCGACCTTGACCGTCGATGGGAGGCGGAGGACCTGTGCCGGTCGGAGGACGCCGTCTTCGTCGCCGCGGGGGTGTGCGATGGCTACCTCCCAGGGGTTGACGTCCGCGGTGACCGAACCATCACGAGCAGTGAAGTCATTGACGTAAGCAGTGGGACCCGACGCAACATCATGACCGAGCGTCGTGCCTGACGAGGGTTCATGTCCCTCCTGATGGTGTTCGTGCCATGGACGTGGTCGTCGTCGGGAGCATGGGCTACGACGCCATCACCACGCCAATGGGTGAAGGTGAGGACCTGCTCGGTGGCTCCGCCACGTACGCTGGACTGGCTGCAGCGTTCTGGGGGTGTGACGTCGGGGTGGTCGGGGTGGTCGGCCGTGATTTCAAGGACGACGACCGTGCTCTTCTCGAAGACCGTGGCCTCAACCTTGCGGGGCTCATCTGCTCCGAAGGCTCGACCTTCCGCTGGTGGGGTTCGTACGAAGGCGCCATGGACGAGGCGACCACCCTTCGAACCGACCTGAACGTGTTGGGCACCTTCGAGCCAAGGGTCCCTCAGGCATATCGGAACCCGGCCGTCCTGCTGTGTGCAAACCTCCATCCAGCCGTTCAGGCCGCGGCTTTGGACCAGGTCGAAGCCCAGCGCCTCACGATGCTTGATTCGATGAACCTCTGGATCGAGACCGCCAAGGACGGCCTTCTCGCTGTGCTGAAACGCGTGGACGTGGTCGTGCTCAACGACGGTGAAGTCAGAAGCCTTGGTGGGCAGGAGACAACCGCCGCTGCGGCGGCGGTGGTTCGCGGCATGCTCCGGCCAGATGCGACGCTGATCGTCAAGCGCGGCGAACACGGCGCCTACGTCCTCCATCCGTCGGGGCCGATGGTGGTGCCTGGGGTTCCATCCCCGGGGCTCGTGGACCCGACGGGCTGCGGGGACAGCTTCGCCGGCACCATCGCTGCTGCGCTCGCTCAAGGTTCAGGGCCTGTTGCGCGTGAGGAACTCCGCGCAGCGGTCGAACGCGCGTGCGTCGTTGCAAGTTTCACCCTCTCGACCGTCGGCGTGGACGGGCTGTTGGCGATGGACGAAGCGGCGATGGAGGCACGTTGGCTCGAGCATCAGCACCTGAGCCAATGATCAGCCGTCCAACCGGTCAAGGTTGGCAAAGCGATGCGCGGTGCTTGGCAGCGTTTGGCTGCCCACCTCGTGGAGGTCGTCGAACCGTTGAGGGCCCAGTTCCCGCTGCCAGTCGCCCGTGAGCGTTTGTTCGCTCGGGGGGAGGTCGCTGCGTGCGACCGTGTTGATGATCTGACGGTAGGGGTCGTTGATCCGCTCCCCGCCACTGGACCCGGCCGTCCTGTGCTGCTCCTCTGTCAACATCGCTTGGTGTTCGCTGTCGGACCTCAGGCGAGCACGTTGGAAGGTTGACAGTTCCGCGCCTTGGCTTGCTCGGAACGTGGCATCGGGGTCGCCGTACATCTGCGTGTATTCCTGCTCTTGGCGCGAGGGGGGGCGGAGGCCGACCAGCGCGTTGAACAGCGACTGCAACACGCCGCTTTTCGGTCGAGGGACGCGGTCTGGCTGAAGGTGGGTGTGTGTCGTCTGCTGTCCACGTGGGCTCAGGTTTCCACCCAGTTGACGCGGCGTAGATTCGGGCTGTGGGGCAACGGTCGCTCGGCTCACAACCCCACGGGTTGGTGCGGCGGGGGGCGTTGCCTCCCGCGTTTCGTGCATCGGGGCCTGCGCGGGCGGAGGCAGGCTGAGGCCCATCGTGGGGGTTTGGGTGGGGGACGGGAGGTCGTGCCTTGGCGCTGACGTTCCTTCCGGTCCGTAGAAACTCGGCAGGAATTCGGGCTCTTCCACGTTCCCGGTTGGTTGAGGTAGTGAGGGTGCCTCGAGCCAACCGGCATCGCTGGCGGCGAAGGGCGATGAGGTGCCGTTTCGGAGGCGTTCCGCCTCTTCGGGGTCCACGGGACTTCGCGGGTGCACGGGCGCTGGGTCTGGTGCCGGCATGCGGCCCTCGTTCAGGGCGGTGGACGCACGACCGAGCAAGCCTCCTCCAGCAGCACTCGTGTCGATGGTCGTGATCGGAAGGTACTCGTCCGTTGGATGGATGTTGATGTTGACGACCGAGGGGGAGGGGCTGAGTGGTGCCGTTTCTTCCTCCTGAAGGAAGGCGTCGAGCACATTTTCTGCGGAGGCGGACGTGACCGCTGCTCCATGCAGCATCGCGCCGATCGACGACGGCGCGACCAAGGCCTCCGGCGTGGAGGTGACCGGATGGTGCCGCCGAAGGTCGATGAGGTCCAATCCGACCCGTGCCTCCTCCAACGACATCCCATCCAGGACCCGTCCGAGCACGTACGCCAATTGCATCAAGGTTGAATCAGGGCCTGTGATGACGTGGTGCTCGCCGTTGGTGAGTTCCACCGTCAGCGTCGGTTGCCGCGTGAGGAGCCATGCCGCGAGCAAGCCAGAACCGGTCAGGAGGATCGTGTTCCGGACCGGGATGGTGTCGATCAGCCACAATCCTGACGTCACCATGAGGGCGCCGAGGTACTGCGTCAACGGAGGCATCAAGTGGGTTTGGTGGTGGTTGAAGGTGCGAACCGATCCAATGGGGAAGTTCGTGGATTGGCCGTGCTTGGCTTCGATGATCAGGCTGGAGGCATCAAGGGCGACGTTGACCTTGCCCTTCAATCCGGACATCCGCAGGCCTGACAGCACCGCGCGGTGGCCCTCCATCGGGCCGGCGAAGGCCGGCTCCGTCATACCCATCCGGGTTCACTTGGTGCTTCCCACTATGAAGATGACCCAGATGAACAACGGCTGAAACCGGGTTGGGAAAGGCCACGCTGTTCGCCGAATCACGCACGCCGCTCAAGGCGAGCCGAACCAATGATCCTCGGATTTGAATCCAGTTGAGCGATCACAGCGGTTGGTGGGTGATCGGTGCGGATCTGCACGGGATGTTCCCACTCGACCACAAGGGCCGTTTCATCCGCCTCGACGACGCGCCCAACGACAAACTGGAGGTCCACCGAGACGTGCACCACGTCCCCGACCTGAAGGGTCCGTCGTTGAAAGGGCGAGGGGCTGAGCGCAACGGTTGACGTGGCGTGCGCTTCGAGGGAGGATGGCCGATGGGTGTTGGTTCGTGCATCATCGATGGGCGGGTGGACGATGATGGTCCCCCCGGTCAAGTGCCCCTCCTGCGCGTTTCGAAGGGCCAGGCCAACCCGGTCTCCCGCGGACGCCATCGGAACGTCATCGTCCATGACCTGCAGCGATTTTGCTGTCCCGGTCCCGTTCGCTGGAACCATGAGGACCTCGTCGTGTTGTTTGACCGTGCCTGCTTGGACGTATCCAATCGCAACCAGGCCGATGCCTCGTACGTTGAAATGCTGGTCCACCGGGAGGACCAACCCGCGCTCGGCTTCCTGGGCAAGGTCCTCCCGAAGTTCGTCCATGAGATCGTACAGCCGCTCGCGGAGGTGGATGCCATCTTCCTGTTCGAAGTTCCACTGCGCCAAGCCCGCCTGAGCAAACAACGACCTCACCTGATCTTCGTCGATCCATCCTCCTTCGGGATTTCGGACGACCGCCAGCCCTCGCGTCACTCCCGCGCTCGCGAACGCGACCAAGGTCTCCCCCAACGTCGCGTTGACGGCGTTCACCTCAATGAGGCCGACCCGACCAACGGACAGCGCGTTCAGGAGCGGTCGCAACCGTTCGGGGTACTTCGCCGGCCGAATGATGGACAGGATGCGGGCGCCATCTGGGCCCGATTCCTTGTGGACGTAGGTATGCACGTCTCGCTGGTCGCTCGGCTTCGCGACGTTACGAGCCAGGTCGTCGCTCATCACGGCGGCGATGTTGAGCACGGGCATGGCCGGGCGTCGTCGTGGGCCACATCAAGCCTTGGACGGGGAGCGCTTCTGCAGCATGGAGTTCTTCAGGAAGGCAGCATGGTCCCACTCCGCTTGTGCCTCTTCCCCATCTGGTGTAAGTTGAGGGATCGGGATGGGGCGCATCATCGAATCGATGGCGACGAAGAAGAAGTAGCCCTCGCAAATGCGTTTTCGTTCCCAATCCGCTTTGCTCATCGCGCAGGCGGTCACCTTCACGCACGCGGTGTGGTTGGACGTGAACACGACTTGTCCAGTGACTTCGAGGAGATCGCCTTGGCGTGCTGGCGCGATGAAGGTCAAGGTGTCGATGGAGACGGTGACGAATTCCCTGTGCGCAAATTTTGCACATGCAATCCCCCCTGCCTTGTCCATCAGCGAAAGCAAGCGGCCACCGAACAGCGTGTCGTAGGCGTTGGTGTCCTGAGGAAACACTTCCTCGATGATCGTGACGGGTTCGATGGAGTACGGCTCCATGGTTGTTCCTCGACGCTGCGGGTCAAGAAGCCTCGCCAACAGGGAAGCCCTATGGCATCGTCTGAGGCCCACGGCGCATGGGCCGCAGCGTGGGGCTGGTCTCGGGGGGCCTCGATTCTCCCGTGGCCGTCGCACGGGCGGTCAGGGCCGGTTGGAGCGTTCACCCCATCCACTTCAGCATGGAGCCAGTGACCGGGCCGGAGGCCGAGGAGAAGGTCGTGGACTGCCTTCGTCACCTTCGCGGCATGGAGGGGTCCATCGGCGAATCCATGCGGGCCGCGATCTCGCCGGACCTTCATGTCGTGCCTGTGGCGAGCATCATGTCGCAGTTCACCGAATCATGGTGCCACTCTGAGTACTTCATTCACCTCAAACGCCTCTTCAACACCATCGCATCACGCCATGCACGTGAGGTTGGAGCCACCGCGCTCCTCACGGGTGAAAACCTCGGGCAGGTCTCCAGCCAAACCTTGGGCAACCTTGGCGCGGTCGAGGGGGCCGGGGGCTTGCCGGTCCTGCGCCCCCTTCTGGGTTTGGACAAGTCTTCCATCGTGGACATGGCGCGGGCCCTCGGGACCTTCGACCTCAGCACCGGTCCGGAGGTGTGCGACGCCCTTGGGCCGAAGCATCCGACCACCGTGGCCAACCTGGAGTGGCTCGAGAAAAGCGAGGGCCGGCTTGGGGGTTTGGATGCGCTGTCGGACGAGGCGCTGCGTGGGCGCCGTGTGGTTTCGCTGTGACCCGTTCCTCGACCCGCCCTCACGGGATGCTTTTAGGCAGGCGAGTCGTCCGTCACGACGTTGGTGCTCCTATGAATGTCGAACGCTCCGGTCGCCGTCGCGCGTTGCTGATGCTGACCATGCTCCTGCTCACCCCGCTGGCTGGCGCCATCAACGTCACGCAGTTCGAGAACGGCGAGGACGAAGCGGTGGCTGACGTCCGCGACCCGGCCACGTGGATGAACGACGAGGACGCTCAGGTCTCCCTCCCCGCCGGGCAAACGGTGACGGGTGCCTCGATGACCATCGGAACGGCGATGGCCGAGCACGACGCGTTCGTGCGCATCGACACCGACACCCTCCCGAAGACCTGGAGCCCAGACGCCAACGGCCAGTTGACGGCCTTCTCGGCGAAGAACGACTTCCAGTTCGAACAAGGTTCGTCCGCGACCCCGGTCAGCCTGAAATCGAACGGATTCCTGACCGACTTTGAAGGGACGACCAAGAATTTCACCGATGGCACGCAACCGATGATGAGCCAGTGGGCATGGGAGCACCGGAGCATCCCTGCCTCCGCCGGCGTGCTCCCCACCGGATGCGCGTCTGGCGAGATGTGCTGGGGCACGAACCCCTACGACGACGACAACCGCGACGACAACAACGGCAACGACTTCGAGAGCATGATGCTCTCTCCTCCAATTTTTATCGACCCTGCGATGGGCGGCACCACGCTGAGTTTCTCCTCCTTCCACGCTTTGCACTGGCTTGAATCCGGTACGGGTGGCGTGCAGAAGTACTACCGTGACTGCGCGTACCTGCAAATCCGAGACCGCAACGACGAGTTCTTCCCCCCCGACACCGGGGGCTCGAACGCCTTCAGTTACATCGACATCGATCAAGCCAACACCTCAAACCTCGGATTTGGCAACGGCTACTACACGAAAGGTAGCTCCCAGGGTCAAGTGCAGTACGGCTGCGGTGGCGTTGCCAACGGTGATGCTGCCTTTGCGGGCACCAGCGTGAACGCCAACAACCCGTCCGGGTGGGCCGAGGTCGCTGTTGACCTCAGCGACTATGTTGGCCGGTACGTGCAATTGCGCTTCGTTGTCGAGCACAACACGGCCGGTGGCAGCGGCAGTTCACCCGTCAACCAAACCTTCCCCGGCTGGTACGTGGACAACGTGAGGTTGGGCCAACTTCTCCCTCAAAGCGGCTGGATGAAGGTTCGGGGTTTCCTGCCAAACGTCAACGGCGGCCCCTACCACCCCAACGGGTACGGTATCCTCAACATCGAGTCCGAAACCACGGCATCCGGAACCCTGACGGTTGACGTCATGAACACCATGACCGGGAACCTCGTTCACGACATCGATGGAAACCCGATGGAAGGCCTCCAAGGCGATATCATCGAACTGTGGGGCATCGACGCCGACGAGCACCGCTCACTCGACTTCGTGTTTAACTGGAACTCCGGGCCAGATCGCTTGTCAACCGCCGTGCTGCACGGGTTCAACATTGGCACAAGGATCGGAACCGGGTTCAACCAAACCGATGCTGCGAACCCGCTGGTGTACGACGGCATCTGGCACGCCCAGGGCGGTCCGATTCAGTACTCACCAAGCATTGTGGACACCACCTTCTCCCCCGCTGTCGAGCGTCCCAAATTTTCGTATCCAATCACAGCGATTCGACCGGTTGTGAACCGCGCATGCAGCGAAACGCCGACCGTGTTCATCACCTCCCCTGGTGGCGCCGATCAGGTGAACCTCACCGTTGACGCATGGACGGAACTCGACGCCCCGATGTTCGGATTCTCCTCGATCGTCGGGTTCCAGTTCGATCCCCTCAACGGCTTCACGAACTGCGATGTGTCGGAAATCTGGTTCGATCTCCGGTTCGGCCACCACGCCAGTGGCGTTCTTGTTGACATCGCGGGCGATGGCGACATCGACTGGGGCTTTGACCAACCTGCGTTCTCGGCCCTCGGCCGTCAGACCATGTTCTACGGCAGTTTCGTGAACGGGATGCACACCGGTTCCGAAGTCAACACCTTGACACTCAACCTCAACGCTCGTGCGGTCGGCGGAACCTTCGTTCTCCCTCGAGGCGCGACCGTCCTCGCCGCTGACATCGTGATGGACCAGATTGGGATCGTGTCCACCACCGACCAAGGCGAGGGCTTCGACCTCGAACTCCACTCCGGTACGCAATCCGTTTCGTTGGGGAGCATTCCGAACATGACGACGTACTTCCAGGAAGACTCCGGGTCCATCGGTCTGGCGGACGCCATCAACGACCTCATGGACAACCCCTTGGTGACCTACGCCTTTGCCGATGCGTACGGCAACGAATGGGTGAGCTTCCGCTTCGAACTTGAGAGCACCAACGCATCGACCGGCAGCACCCTTGTGATGCGGAACCTCGACATCGTCTATGACTGGGAGCGGTCGTTTGACGAGGCCGATGGATTCGACCGTGAATTGAATCAAGGCGTGGCCCTCGCTGGCGGCAGCGGCAGCGTGGACGTGGCCTTCGCCGTGCACACCAACGACGGTGGTGCGGTGCGCTTCGCCGACCTTGTGGTCAGCACCGCGCCCGGCTACGACAGCACGCTGACGGTGTCGGGCAGTCCGATCGGCCTCTACCCCAGCGGGGACATCTACGAAGTGGTTTCGACCCACAGCGTTGACGCGTCGACGGGCACCTCGCTTGCAGAAGCAGGCCTGCTGTTTGAATCGGCCTCGGGCACGGTGGAACTCGCGTGGTCGGAGGTTGGTGGTTTTGAGAAGCGCGCCGACCCCGGTGCGTACCTGACGCTTGAGACCTCGACCGTGACCGACACGACGTCGCCTGCGGGCAAGGAAATCACCTGGCGGTTCCGCGTGAATCCCGCATGGGAGGACGCGCCAACCGTCCGCATGTACGCGTTCAGCGTGGGTGCGAACGGTGTCGATGGATTGCCTGCCGCGGTGCTGTTCGCTCCAGGCAACGGAAACGCCATCGAGAACGATGCAGGCATCACCAGTTTGGCCGTGCTCAACGCCAACGACGAAGCGCAAGACCTCGATGCTGCACGCTCCACGCGGTACATGACGCTCGAGGGCAGCGTTCGCTTGGAAGCGCTCGACGTGGCCCCCGACCCCTCGACCTACTACCTTGTGCTTGAACAACAGGACGTCTCGAACATCGACGGAAACATCACGATCACCTGGACCGAAATCGACAACGTGAGCGGTCCAATTGGTGGCGATTTCTCGTGGCCCGTCGACCTTGGGCTTGGCGCCGCAGGCGACGAGGTGCTGCGCGTCCGCATGGGCGGTTACGATGGCGGTGACACGCTGTGCCCACCCTCCACGCTCCGACCCGACGTCGACTGTGCGGTTCCCTTCAACGTCTCCATCGACACCTACGAGCCGAACCTCATGTCCATGTCCGTTTTCCTTGGTGGAGGTGACCTCCCTGAGAACTGGCGGCGTGTCTACGACGACACGTGGGTTGTTCCTTCGGCCAACCAGCAGGTGCGCTTTGTCGCTCAAGACTTGCCTTCCCCACCCAGCACCCTTGACCTTCACTTGTGGGTTGAGTACGAGCACGACGCCAACGACGACGGCATCCCCGATCCCGACGAATACACCACGCAGACCTTGACCAGCGACGGTGGGATTCCGAACGGCACCTACCTCGCTCAGTACGACGATTCTGCGAACCAAGGCTGGGACCCAGAAGGACGCGTGAGCGTGTGGATTGAAGGCTACGACCTTGCTGGCAACGCGATTGACGGCGGTGGACCTGGCTTCGAGAACGACTACGTGACCTACGTGTCCATGGATTCCGAAACCCCGGTGATTTCCAACGTCTTCATCGAGAATTCGGCCGGCGAACGGTTCCTTCGTTCGACCGATCCCGGGTACAAGGGCCTTCAGAACAAGACCATCTATGCGGGCAACACCTACCACATCATTGTCGAGGCGCAAGACGGCAACGGATGGCGCGACCTCGACACGATCCGCGTCAACCTCGACGGCTCTCCCGGCGAGGAGATGCTCGTCGTGTACTACCCCCGCAACGGCACCACGTGGACGGAATCACCCTACCTGTCCATCGTTGAAGAGGACGACCTGATGCCCGGCCTCAAGCGGATGGACGGTGGGGCCCTCATCGACCCCTTCGAGGAGTTCTTCTACCTCGACCTCCCGGTTCGCTTGGATTGGGGAATTCCGGGGCATTTGGGTTCCAGTACGCCGAAGGTGAGCGTTCAGGACTTCAACAACGTGAAGCAGGATTACCTCGGCCTCAGCGGTCACCTCCAGGACTGGATGTATGCTGACTCCGTGCGGTTGGATTTCGTCGCGGACTTGAACGCAGGGCTGATGGAAATCCCCTACCTGTCGGACGTGACGGAACCGATCACGAGCGACGTTCAGGTCGGTTTCGTTGGTCCCGGTGACACCATCCTCTTCGAAGGGCAATACGCCTACGTCGCCGGTCTTGGCAACGGTGTGTCCATTCAACCCGAAATCGAACTGACCATGGAGATCACCCGCGTTGCGGCGGTCAAGGTCAGCGAGCCAGGCAAGAACTACGACCCATGGGCGGGCGAAACGTGGACGGAGACCTTCAGCGGTGGCACCTTCGCGTTCAACGTCACGGCACCGCCAGTGACGAACGAATTCGTCTACACCTTCCGCTTGGTGGACCTTCCCACGGGTGCGGAGGACAAGACCGACGAGTACTGCGGTGAATTCGATGGGTACGGTTGTGCTCAGTTCACCATCATGGTGGACGACACGCCGCCCGAAGTCGCTCGCGACACGTGGACCCTCAAGAAGGGCGGCACCGACGAGATCATCGCTGGTGAACTCCCCTCCTCCGTGCTGCATTGCGTTGACGTGGACTTCATCATCGAGGAACCCGAGAAGCTCCTCGAAGAGGAGATTGAACTCCGCTGGCAGTTCCTCTCGGACCCATCGACCGGTTTGACGTGGCCCGTCTACGGCCAAGCCTTCGGCAACGGCCCCCTCGCCTCGTCCATCACCCTTGTCAAGGGTGTCGGAGAGTACTACGCCACGGCCGAATGCGTCGACCTGTGGCCGGACCCTGTCGACCCACCGTCCGCACAGATGGCGGGTGTCAAGGTCATCCTCTGGGTTCACGGCACCGACTCGGCGGGTTCGAGCCTGTTTGGCGGTGGGCCAACGGCGGAGGGCAACATTGTCCCGATCCAGTCGCAAGACCCCGACCACCGCTCGCAGTACGACCTGATCCACGAAGAAGCGGTCTTCTCCGTGGCGGCCGTTCGCTACGACCCAGCCACGCCTGAGGTTGGGGAATCCATGACCATCGAGGTCCTTGTGCAAAACGTGGGAAGCCTTGCGGGGAGCGCAGACCTACGGGTCATGAGCGTGATGTCCGGCATGGTGCCGGTTCGTGAAACCGTGCACACCACGAGCGCCATCGACATCGCCGGCTCAAGCTGGGAGAGCATCTCCTTGGAGGCCTTCACCACCCCCACCACCGGGATGTACTACCTCATCTACGACGACGCCAGCGGTGAGTTGCTGTACAACGGCAGCCAACTCGACGGGTACCTCAACGTCAAGGTTCAGTCCGACGAGGGCGATGGCTCGGCGCTTGTGTTGCTTCTTGTCGGCTTGCTCGGTGTGGTGGCCGTTTTGGCCACGTTGGTGATGGTCTTGCTCCGCCGGGGCAACGATGGTCCGTCCATGGACTACGACGACGATGACGACGACTACGACGATGGCTCAAAGGCGATCGTGGACCTACCCGCCGCGCCACCCGCGGCCTCGGTCTCGCCCGAGATGGCACGCGCCATGGAGACCTTCCCGCAGTGGACACAGGACCAAATCCAGGGGTACTTCGACCAAGGGTGGGACATCGAGTCCCTGCTTGAGTGGGTCAATTCACAGGAGTGATACGGCCCATGGCCGAGGGCCGAGCATGGTCCACGGCCACGTGGACGGACCCCGATGGTGGGACCGTGCTGCTGCATGGGACCTTTCCCACCGTGGTCCACCCGAGGGTGCTGTGGCCTGACGAAGCAGCATGGGACGGTGTGGCGGTCCTCGAGGACGCCGAGGCCCCTCACGCCTGGGCACAGGAGGCTGCCGACGAACGGGCCTCACCCGGCGTGAACCTCGAAGCGGTTCGGTTCGGTATTGGTCATGAAGCGCGGTTGCTTGAGGCGTTCAGCGCCATCGAAGGCGTGCAATGGGGGGCCTTTCCAGACCCAGAGCCCGTTCGCGTTGTGCGGGCTTTTGAGCGGGCTGGGAAGCCGGTGTTCTTCCTCGAACCTTCCCTCGAGGACGAGTCGTGGTCGGACCAGTTGTCGCTTGAAGCCACGGAACGAACGCACTGGCGCCGATTGCTTCGTCGGGTGCGCGGTCGTAGGACGTGGTCGCGAACGCTGGTCGCAGCGAGCAAGGCTTCGAAGGGTGACGGCCTCAACGAGGCGTTCTCGCAGGTGAAGGTTGCTTCCCGTGCATGGTGGGCGATGTGGGACGACGACCTCCAGCCCTCCACGATCGAGGCAAGGGACACCCGCCTGGCCGCCCGGGTGCGCGGCGCCTTGCGAGCGGTTGGTGCCACGTCCACCGCTCGTCGACTCTTGGTCGTGCTACCAGAAGCCCGCATCGATGGCCTTCTTGCAGGCCTTTCACGAGGCCCGCCGCCCGAGGTCATCGTTTCATATGACGACCTTGTCGCACAAGATGGAGAGGAGTAAGATGGGCGGCGCCATCGACGTTCGTGTCGAAAACAGGCTTGTTCGATTTGTTCCTTCGACGCCGGTTGATGCCAACGCCGTCGTGGACCGCCTCAACGGGGTTCGAACAGGAGACGTCGTGGTGATGGCGCTCAGCAAGCCTTCGGCCACCGTGGTCATCGATTCCGAAGGCCGGATGGTGGTGCACGGCACCCATCGCATCGAAGCGGCACAGGCTGCTGCCAAGGAAGTCCTGCTGCGTCTCGGCATGGACGAACACGGCCTCCGCATGGAGTTCGGCCCCATCATCGCCTCGTTCGCGTATGCCAGGCCGGTGCTCATCGACAGGCTCGCCGGCGACCTCGGTGCCGGGAACGGCGTCGTGGACGAGCGGCTTGGCTGCGTTCACATCGACGACGAACGCCATGGCGTTCACATCATGCTCTGGGGCAACGGGAAGGCGGTGGTCACCGAGGCGCGCCATCCAAACATGGTCGCCATGGCCGCTGTTCACTGGCGCACACAGATCGAATCAAGGCGCGCCTTTGCGACCGAGGGCTGAGCATGCCGTACGACGGCCCCATCACGGACGACCATTTTCACCTGAACCGAGCAGGCCGTTTTCTGGATGCGGCACAGGATTTCAAGCGAGCAGGCGGCACCGACCTCGTGCTCGTTCATTGCCCTGACTTTCGAGCACCTCCCGTCGATCTCGAGGGCCATCGCACCGCCTATGCCGACACGGTGGCCATGGCTGCGGAGGTTCGGGCGGCGGTGAACCTTGACGTTCGTGTGGTGCTTGGTCCTCATCCTGCAGCCTTTGCGCATCAATTTGAGTCCTGGTCCGTCCACGGCGAAGCCGGACGTGCCCGTGCCGTGGAGGCCTATGATTCCAGCATCGAAGCCGCGGTTGACTTCATCGACGAAGGCCTCGCACACGCGGTCGGCGAAGTTGGTCGGCCCCATTGGAAGGTCAGCGATGAAGTGTGGGGCCTGTCCAACGAATTGTTGTCCTCGACCATGGCCCGAGCGGCCCGGGAAGGCTTCGCGTTGCAGTTGCACGTGGAGGGGGAAAGCGAGGCGACCTACCCAGACCTGGCCCTGATGGCCGACCGCGCGGGGCTCGCACGCGACAGGCTTGTCCGCCACTATGCGCCGCCGGACGTACGGGACAGCGCCACCCACGGGATCGTGCCGAGCGTGCTCTGTGGGAAAGGCGCGCTTCCGGTCTTGCTTGACACGATGGCAGAGGCCAGTGGCGGATTCTTGCTGGAGACCGACCACATGGACGACCCAAGACGGCCTGGCGCCGTGCTCGGGCCGAAAACCGTGCCCAAGCGAACAAAGCAACTCATCGACGCAGGGGTCGACGACGAGGTTCTGTACAGGACCCACGTCGACCTGCCCGAGCGGCTGTACGGTCCCCGCTCATGCGACTGAGGAGGGTCTCAGCGGCGTCATGTTCATGTCCGAGTCCGGCGAGGCGTTGGCATGCAAGGCAGGGTCCGGACGGGGTCCGTGGGCTTGCTGCTGCTTCTGAGCATGCTCTTGGGCACCGTTCCCACGGCACAAGCCCAATTCGGGGTCGGTGTGCAGATTGACTGCGACGACGACCCCGTCATGAACGTCCACCCCTTGCAGAACGACGATGTGGAAATCACCTGTACGGTGACCAACAACGGGCAGGTCCAGGAGGCCATTTCCGTCGATTACGAGTGGCAGGACGACGACCCACGCGTCGACATGTCCCTCTCCGAGGATTCGTTCGACCTTGCAGCAGGGGATGAGGAGGACTTCACGGTCGTGTTTTCTGGCTCCCCTCGCATCGAAGCCGACCTCGAACTCGGGTTCGACCTCATCGCGACGGTAACGTCGGCCGCCATGATCCCGATCGAACAGTTGAACCAGACGGCCACCTACTCCGGTGATTTCAGCGTCGAGACCTTTGGCATGGTGGACCTCACCGTCACGGACCGCTCCACACGAAACATGGAGGCCTCGGAGGAGGTCAACATCGCGTTCACGATGAGCAACGACGGCAACGACGAGGACCGCATCGAAGTGAAC
>Ga0255761_10001609_pt1 | contig 20855 bp, 19 predicted proteins | sample 071ome_29_FD_179961 | JGI IMG/M metagenome (GOLD analysis project Ga0255761, IMG submission 179961) | Coastal salt marsh microbial communities from the Groves Creek Marsh, Skidaway Island, Georgia - 071407BT metaG (version 2) | ecosystem: Environmental > Aquatic > Marine > Intertidal zone >... | reverse complement strand
TTCTTAGTGGAAGCAGCATTGACAACAAAGGCACCTTCTGGTAAAGTAGTATAGATACTATCAGATGTTCCAGTTCCCGGTCCTTTAGCAATAGTTCCAGAAGCAAAACCACCAGTAGCAAGTTTATTAATAGATTGTAGCTTACCCCTATTAGCGGCAACTTCTTTAGGATCAGTAACAACCATTTCACCATTAGAGATTCTAACAGGAACTTCTCCACCAGACGCAAATCCAGCTTTGAATTTGCTACTTTGTGTTGTTCTTTTAAAACCACCTCTAATACTAGTAAGTTGATCTCCTTTACCAATACCTAAATCTGCCTGTATAGCAGTAGGATCTAGATTTTTCAATGATGATAAATCTCTTTCTAATTCTTCTTTATAAAATCTTTCAACTTTACCCAATAACCCAGAAGTTTGTGCTTGATTAATAGTTGTTCTAGCATCAACAGGTGGCTGGCCTTTTTGTAATCCAGTCCCAAAAATTTGATTTAGTTCTGGAGTTAAACCCCTTGGGAAATCAAAAGTGGCATTACCCACGCCCTTTTGAAAACTATCATCATCCTTATAAGGGGAACCAAGATCGTTAAGAATAGCTTCAAAAATATTACCAATAACTTGATCAATATTAAACTTCTTCAAGAATGGCTCTGTGATTAGATTAGTAGGTGCCTTAGTTCCAAGACTTGCTGATAAAGTTTTAGTGCCAGTTCTAATAGAGTTAATAACACCATCAAGAATAGTTTCTTCTAAGTTATCTGAAACTCTAGTGTCCAATGAGCGAATTTTTAAAGAAAAATCGCTTTCTTGTGCAAACTTTTTCTTAAATGCATTAAGCTGTTTAGCAACTGGACCTGTTCCTGAGAATGGTGTTTTTCTATCTAAAACGAATTTAACAGCAGGAGAAGATTTCAATTCTTGAGGAGAAATAAAACCTGCTAAGTTTGATTTTTGTCCGGGGGGTCTTAAAAATATACCACCAAACACATCAGGATTATCCGATAACTTTGCGTTAGCAGTAGCAAGCTCACCTAATAGTCTGGTTCCTTTAGCTGATCCTGCGATACCCCCTTTTGGACCACCAGCTAAAGTTTTTTGTGCCTCTGCTATTTGTTCTTCTCTTCTACCGGAACGTCGAACAATAGCTTGTCCAGCAGTAACCTTGTTACCATCTACATACTTTTTAGGAACTACATATTCACCACCTTCAAGCTCTGCAATCACTCCACCAGCAGCATGAGATGGTCCATAAACCCTACCACCATCAGCAAATTTAGGAATAGCTCCACCTGCGGCTCTTCTTCTTCCTCCAGCAAATCCAGTAACAACTGTTGACCGACCTCTAGCAGCTTGTGCAGTTAAAGTATTAAATCCACTATTATTAATCTGGATAAGATTAGCCAGTTGTCTTGTCATATTTGCCAAGGTGCTATTAGTTGTATTAATAAGTGTATTTTGAGTTACAACAGCAGTAGCAGTCTTCTGTGTGTTTTGTGCAGTAGCAGACCCTGTTACAGTGCTTGCTGCACCCGCAAGACCACCACCCAATGCACCTGAAGCTAAACCACCAACAGCCCTACCGAGTTTAACAGTACCCAAAGCAGTTAATAATGGTAGAATAGGTTCGATAGTCTTAAAGATAGAAGAGGCAGCATCAATAATTGCTTGACTGCCACTTAGAAAACTCTTAGCAAATCCTTGAAAAGCATCAGATTCAAATACTTGTCTGATAAGTGCATTAAAAGACTCCCTGATTCTTCTTACTCTATTATCAATAGTATCCAAGGCTTTAGCAACATCACCACCAAGCCCTTCAACAGCACCCTTCTGTGCTTCTGTTAGTGCTTTTCTAGCCTTATCAAACTGAGCAATAGCTGGCAACAACTTACCAATCTGTCTAATACCACCAAGCTCTTCAGCAATAGCACTTAATGTTAGTGCGTCCCCTTGCTTGATTAGAGTGTCAAGCCTCTTAGACAACTGATCGAAAGCAGGAAAAATACCAATGAATCTTCCCTGTGTATCTGTAAGATCAACACCAAACTGCTTTAAGAAGTTAATAGTAGATCTTCTCTGAATACGAGAGAAAATAGTTCTTAAACCAGCAGCAATAGTATCAGCAGACTCTCTTGTTGTAGATCTAACGGCTGTAAACACAGCGGTAAGCTCTTGTAATGCCGTAACAGTTCCCTTACTATCACCAGCAGCTTGTGCAAACACACCACCAGTTCTACGAATAACAGAAATCAAGTCTTCTGCTTCAACAGCAAATTCTTTAGAAACCTTATTTAATGATCCAAGTACTGCCTCTGCATCTTTACCTCTTAGTCCAAACTGTCCAAATGCAGCGATTAAACCTTCGGTGGTATCTGTTATTCTACCAAAGGTTGGAGCAAGAGTAGACCTAGCTAAAGCAGTTAAAACTTGTTCAAGATCTTTACCACGAATACCAGCTTGTGCAATAACTCTAGAAGTTTCTGCCAACTCATTTGCACTAATGCCAAGACTTTTAGAAAGCTGTGTAATCTGTGAAGTTAAACCATCCAGTTGAGAAACTGTCCTGCCAGTAACTTGAGATATTCTAACAATCTCTCTTTCAAAAGCAACGGCATCTTTAACAGCACCAGTAAGTGCTCTTTGAAGATCATAAATAGGTCGTGAGATCAATCCAAAAGCAATGGCTTGTTTAGCAACAGATCCAAATCTTTTACCTAAAGTGCCAACTAATCCAGCTTGAGTTTGTAAAGATTGATTAGTCTTACCAATCTGTGAATTTAAAGTATTTTGTGCTTTACTAGCATTTCTCACACCAGCAGCAGTTTTATTAAAAGATCCTCCCAAAGCACTAACAGATCCTCTGGTTGAAGACAAACCAGAGTTCAACTTAGCAAGACTATTATTTAAAGTAGTAAGTTGTTTATTAAGAGTTGTTAGCTGTCTAACATTACCAATTTTTAAATCTATCTTGGTAACTTTTCCAAGTTGCTTACTAATATTCTTAGTAACATTGTTCAAGTTTTTAGGTTGAGACAATATTATTTGAGCATTAATGTTAAAAGCCATTTATATCTCCGAATAAACATAAAGTGACCGTAGACACCTAATGCATTATAGAGTACTATCCACGGTCACTATCCACTTATAACATCATGCATCAGCATCAACTGTTTCTACTGTTTCTGCTTTTTTAGTTGTTTTTCTCTTGCGAGTTGTCTTTTTCTTTGGCTCTTCTTCTGCAACCACTTCTTCATCTTCTGAAATAGGATTGCCATATTCATCTAAAAATGGAGATGGCTCATCAATGACAAAGTTGCCAGTTTCTTCATCTAACTTTCTACCATTAATATCTACATAATAGTAAGTGCCATCTTCATTGTATTCAATATAGTTACCATACTCGTCAACATATTTGCCTTCTCTGTCAACAAGACGAGCACTACCCTTTTCTACTAATCTATATTTGTCATCAACAAACTTAAATCTCTTCAAGAACTTATTTTCTGGAAGTTTATCGTCTAAGTTCTCAGTTCCACTCAATAGATAGTAGAATTCAGTTGCACCTTTAATAGCGATTGGGTTGTCCATATCAACAACATAATCCTCTAATCCATTTGGATAAAAAGGTGTTAACTCATCATCATTATACACCAAACTATGTGCAAAAAGATAATTAAACCTAGCATTCTCAGACTTACCTTCACATGTTTGACTATCAAGATCTGAACGCCCAGAAAGCATGTCAACCATACGTTGTCTTTTCTCTTTCATCTCCAAAGCAAGCTGTTTTGCATCATTGAGTTTAATACCACCCTTTTGAAGCTGATACTCTCTATCAAGGATCTCTTTTCTTAAAGTATCATATTCAATTTGCCTTTGATCATTCCATAATCCTCTAGTTCTCAAAATATCTTCAAGCTGATCCCTAAGCATATCTCCAGAATCTAATGATTCTCTAAATACTTTTGACTTCAACTTATTAGCCTCTTCCATAACTTTATAAGAAGGCAGTCTAACCGCAAACTCTTTTTCTAAAAAGACAAGATTACCATTACTATCTAGTTTTGGAACCCCATGCTCATCCGTATCAATAACTTCAATACTAAATACTCTTTTACTTACATCTGCCATATCTTATTCTCCTTGATCCCTTAAATTAAATCTTGTAACATATCTATTCCAACTAAGTGTATATTGAGAAATTTCCGATTGAGCACTTCTCAAATTAAAATTCCCATTATCCAAAATCTTTGATCTAACATCGTTCCACATATCCTTAAACTCTAACTCCTGATCGGTTAGCTCAGAATAATGTTTCCCATGTCCCCATAGATAACCAAACTCTTCCTCAAAAGCAGCTAGACTACCTATTATAGTTGTATCAAACTTCTTTTTTATATTATTAAGAAGCCTCTTTTTTGAGTTTTCTTCATATCCCATTTCGTCTCTCCTAGTTATTTATTTTTCATCTTTTCTCTGAACTGTTGAACGGCCTGCATCTGCAAACCTCTTTGAACATCAGGCATTTTAATATCATCTATCTTCTCACCATCAGCACTCTGGATAACTGATTTTCTAGTGTTTATAACATTCTTACCAGTAGCATCATTATTATTAATAATAGTTTCAGCCTCCGTTCTATTATTAGCCATAATATACATTTCCTGATTGCCCTTACCCTTGTGTGTTCCAAAGTTATGATCGGTAGATTTTTCTTGTTTAGCTTCGTCTCTATCTTTTCTTTGTTTAACAAACCATCCATCTAAAATATCATCATCTTCTATAACTTCATCTGGAGGGCACTCAGTACTTTCATAGACATTATCATACATCTTTGAGTAAGAGCATAGCATCCTCTGATACTCCGTCCATTCTATAGATGGCTTTCCTATACATTCTCCCTTTTGAGAAATCCACATACTACGCCAAGGTTCTGTTCTAGCTATTTTTCTTATCTTATCCATTGGAAAGTTGCTAGAATATTCTATTGCTGACTGTATAATAGTATTGTCACAATCCCAGAAGTTATCTATATTATATATCTGATTACCAAGTTTATCTCTAATGGATACAGCTATTAAATATTCCCTCTTGACATTTTCAGCATGAGATTCTTTTGTGGCATGATACAATCTGTACTTAGTTGTATTAGATTTATTTATGCCTGTTTGTATTTGTTTTATTTTCTTTTTAAGCTGCTGAACAGACTGTGGATTGGTATGATTTAAATATAGTTGAAGTTTGGTATTTTCAACCATCTTCTCTAAATCTTTCATACCGGCTTCATCTTTAACTGTCCATGTTCCTGTTACTTCAGATATTCTTTGAGCCTGCTCCCATGTTAGCATCTCTTCATATTTTATATCCTGCATAACCTGCTGATATATTAATGTAGCCTCATATTTATCCTGAAGAGTATTTGGAACACATTTATATGAAATATTGTTATGCTTAAAATAATATATACCATAAAGTATCTGATATAATATATTTTCTAACTCTATCTGTTCCATGTTCTTGAAAATCCTGTAAAAACGTCAGTAACTTACTCGCCCGCAAAATGGGTGATATTGCTTGTCAGGGCTATCGCTTGCTACTGACTAAAAAGGGGCTATCGTCATCATAGCCCCTATATTAGTCTTATTTAAATCACTAAACTGTAATAGCTCCAGATCCAGATACTGAAAGCTTGTTGTAAGTAACATAATCAAATGTAGTTGTTACGTTACCACCACCAGCATCACCCCCTCCGTATGAAACAGAAGAAAGCTTATTCTTAGCACCAAGATCAAGAATGGTTCCATCACAAGTTTTAATAATAATAGTTTGATCGGTCAACTGATTCAATGATGCACAGTTTGCAACTGCGGTACATCCACTGGAAACTGCATTAATCTGATCACCACCAGAAGAAATAACTTCAATAGAGCAGCTAACTTCAAGTGGGAACGTAGCAACCTTAGCATATGGACCTTTGTCACCAAGCTGGAACAAGTCTTCTCTACCAAAGTCAGCAGAAACAGAAATAGATTGAATCTTGAAACCGCTATCGGGAATCTCATCAGGTAGAACTGAGTTAGTTCTATCAAAGTATTCTCTTCTCTGGACACCCATTACAGCATCGGGGCTGTCAGTTGGACCAATAGCACCTTGAACAAAACCACTAGCCCAGTTTGCATTGGTGCATTCATGAGCACCACCAAGATACCAAGCTTTCTCATTTGATGTTAAACCAACTTCTTCTGTGAAGTTACCATCAACACCCATAGTGTATGAGACATTGGACATAACAGCATCAACAACTGTGACCTGAGATTGAGGATCACCATTAACATAAGAATCTGTAGCCTCGTCCCAAATACCAAGTCTAACTGCACATTCATTGGCAGCAGCAGTCGTAAGAACATCAGCATTTGCATAACTACCAGCACATAAAACATATGCCAAGGTGCTGCCATCAAGCAAACGATTAATCGTCATTTCGATAGAAGGCACACCCTCAATATTTTCATAAATCTCAACCTGACCAAGCTCAAATGCCTGCTCAAGAGAAAAACTAGTAGTCATTGAAACTGACTGAACACCATTAAGAACCTGATAGTCAGAAGCACCACCAGCACTTTTGGTATTAGTAGGATCAATAGCTACTTGCTGAATAGCATAGTAAATTCTATTATTAGCCATCTATAACTCTCCTAATTTAGTTATTAACAAAAAAGGTTGTATCACAAAAATATACACCATTATTAGTTTACAAGCTCAAAAGTCGCCCTAACTGTGCCCTGATAAAGTCTAGAATTGATAGTATTCATTTCAGTAACTATACAGTTCAAAAATCTCATATGCTTATATGCATAATCTGAAGCTAGACATGGGTATGTTTTTGAGCTATCCACTAGCATTCCTCTATAATCCAGAGGATAAGCACCGCTTTGTGCTACTGTATTATTATTATACATCATGATGTTTGTATCTTTTTGGAAAGAAACGATATCAACTAAGTTGTTTCTCCACCATCTCGTATCTGCAATAATATGAAACAAAACATCTTGATAAACAAATTGAGACGGACCACCCAGTTCATATGGGGTAAATGTTCTACGGGGAACCGCCTCTACAACAATCGCTGGAAGTTGTACCCTATGATTAGCTAATATTCCCCAGTTACCAGAACCTATTTCATCAAATGTAGCATCATCAACCCTTAAAGAGTTTTGCTGAAACTCGTCCCACCATGGTGCCTGATCCGCAATATAGGTTTGAACATTTCTATAGCTATATTCAAGCTGAACAGAAGATGTAGTACTAATGGCTGTATCAAAAACAACTCTTCCTAATGGATAGTTATAATGATGTGCATATGTTGCATCTCCAGTTCCATAAGTAGTTCCACCAACAGATACTCCTGTAATAGCAATAGGAGCAACTCCAGTAGGGGTTCCATCAGATAGAACACCAGAGTAATCCATTCCAGTTTCCCAAACCCAGTCTTTTCTAGCAGATTCCCATACTTGACCGTCTGTATACGCTGGATCTGAAACTGCTCTTAATGTATCAAAAGTTCCACCAAATGCACCAGATGTAGGGGTTTCAATATTTGTCCATCCACCAACACTTAATAAACCCCAATCAAGGTAGGTCTTGAGTGTGCTTTCCATTTGATTAATAAGTAGATTTTCACCTACATGATCAACCTTAATAAATTTTCTATTTAAATCACAACTCATTTAAATACCCTTTGTAGCTCTTGATTGATGACTATCTCTATATCTTTTTGAATATTTTCTAAGGCTCTTGTTAGAATATTATTAGTTGCGGTTCCAGACAAACCCGGAGGAACACTCCAACTGCCGCCAGCAACCATTAAACCACCGCCAGTTCTAGAGAATGGACTTGCTAATGGAGAAAACTCAAATCCACCAATAATCTGACCGCTACCACCTAACAAAATCCATTTTAACCATTCTAAAACGCCACTACCATTTGCACTTGTATAGGCATATACTGCCTCTGGCAAAGATAGTATATCTGAATAATCTTGTTCTAAAATAGTAATGTTTATACCTAATGATTTACCGGGGGTAATCTTAATCCTGACATTCCTAGATATCGTTTCAACTATCGAGGTTAATCTAGTATTGATATCTGGAACACCTATTTCAGCTAGATCTCTACCCTGTATACTTGGTAATCCTGAAACAAGTCTTTGGAAAACAATCTTTTCTATTTTTTGATTTAATACTCTTTGTATTTTTGGTATATTAGTGCTAATATTTTTATTCAGTTGCTGATCAATATTTTTCTGCAAATCTTTAATATTAATACTAATATTAGACATAACTAGATCCTCTTCCATGTGCAAACACAGAATGTACTATTTCCAAATCCACAAGGAGTCGGTTCATCAACTCTCTCATAAGTTCTTGTAAAAACACCATTGATATCTGTAGATGCTTTTAAACTTTTAGCTCTTTGAAACTTTGTCATATAGGATAATCTTCCCATAGTTTGTATTAAACCTTCTGGATTATTCACTGATGTATTATAGTTCATGAATTCTTTAGGATTATAAACAATAATAACATTAATGTTCTCAGTAGAAATAACTGGCTTTTTACCTTGACCATTACACATTGGACATAATCCACCAAATGGAAATGGAACAGGACCACCAGCCTGATAAACATTAGAAGATTTTTGACCTATAGGATCATAGGTGCAGTTACTACAATCTTCATATTTGGTTACTCCATATTCTAAAGTACATGGTACAGTACATGCAATGTCATCTACCATAGAACCAATGGCACTATCAAATATGGTTTGTAAGCCACTATAGTCTATTGAACTAAAATCATCAAATAAACCCATATTTCACCTGTTAGTTAGGACAAGGTGGGCAACCAGTAAATCTTGTATCATATTTAGTAACAACAGTTCCCGTAGTAGGTAATGCTGTTGAATATGTATCAATCTCATAGTTTGGGGCTGCAACCCCAGTAACCGCCTCAACACCCAAACCTTTAGGTGCCTGCACCCTTAAGCCACCATTGTCAATAGGCTCATTAGGATATATGTATTCAATTGGATCTGGCATAATTAATAACCTCTCTGTCTAATAGGATTACTTAGATCTGCCTGACCTAATTGCCCAAGCTGATTACTTGGATCAAAGTCGTTGGCAGCAAATGGACTCATAACTGCTTTAATAATCTGCTTACCTTCATAGCTAAAGTTATATTCATTTGATAAGTTACTATAACTTTTACATGGTCCAGCAGTCAAAAGCTCTTTGAGATATGCTCCATAGTTAGCAGTAGTAATACTAGCAGGACCACATCTAGCAGAAACACCTTGAAGTAACGCAGAAGTTCTAAAGTTACCTTCATCAGCAATACACGCTGCTTTAAGTACCATAAAAGATATAAAATCAGTTCCATCTGTTTGACCAATAGGGTCTGGGCTGATAGTATATGCTTCTACATCTATGGTATAAGTGGTATTAAAATTAATATCAATAGGGAGGAGATAAGCAGCAGTAATCAACAAATCTTCTAATCTATCATTACTGTATTTTGACTCACCACAACCCGCATCATTGAGCATGGTTCTTAACATTAATAAACTGGTATTTTGCCATGTTGCCATTTGTTTTTACCTTATCTATCTGAAACGTAAAGAATACCATCACCCTGAAGGATCTGGGAACCATTAGTATTAACAGTAACTTCTACACGATAAGTATTACCAGAAGTGCCATCTTCAATGAACATTTCAACTTTAGACCCATTAATAGTAGTTCCAGTAATAGTTAAATCACTAGTACCGCCGTCAATAGTTTCAGACGTAACACTTGAAATACTTGTTAAAATTTCACTTGTAGCCAACAATTGAGCAAAGTCCATAGAGAACTTTCTTTTCTCAGCGGGTTGCTTACAAAGTCTTTGTTTTGCTGTAATATTTGCCATATGACATATCTCCTTTCAAGAGATTATACACCATTTAACAAGATGGACCACGTTCGTCTAGATCCCACTCATTACCTCTTGCCTCTACAATCCAATCCATATTTACCTGACCAACTCTTACCCATTCATTTCCTCTTGCTGGAACTCTCCATAAGGTTCCCCTACCATCTAAAATCCAAGCTAACGTCGCACCAATAACATCAATAGGCAAATCAAAATCATTAACTATTTTAGTTAAAACTTCAATAGGTAAATCTTGTGTCGTAAATGCTGCTATACCTTGATTATACTCGATTGGCAGATTAAAAATGTTATTAATAATCGTTGTACCAATAAAAGAAATAGGTAAATCATTACCAAGATTTAATGATGAAATAACTTCTGTTGGTATGTCTCTATTTTGTTTAATACCTTGTAAATAGGAGATGGGTAAATCACCTAATACGGTGGGTATATCTTTGAGGTTTGAGATTGGTATATTATTAACAAATTGGACACTTGTTGCAAATTCTATAGGTAAATCATTAGTTACATTAAAACTAGCACTGCCAATAAGCTCTATAGGTAGATCAAAATTATTAGATAAAGTAAGTAATGTTTCTATCGGTAATGAGAAAATGGCTGCAACAGGAGTTTCTGGAGGTGGACCTTCTTCATCAAATAACCAACCCCAAGTCCTAATAGACGAAATGCTGGCATCGCCGCCAGCACTTGTAGGAAACCATCCCCATGTTCTGATTGAGCTTAAACTCATGACCTGTTTCTCTCTACCCCAGATTCAGTAAGTGTGTAAAGTACAGAAGTGTTATCTTGAGCATATATATCATACACCCCAGAAGAACTATTTACAATCTTACCTTGTGCCATAGCGAGTAGAATAGGCATAATATCTTCAAATGCAACACCATCATAAGTTCCGGTATTCAATGTATTTACAACACTTGTCGCTACTTCTGTAAGAGTTTCTGTAGTTGGGGAAACCTGATCAATCAAGTTAGAAACTTTACTATAGGCAATAACAACACCTTCTGCTGTAGTAAATGGAGTATCAAAATCATCAGAGAATAAGTTACCTTCAATAGTAACTCCAGCAGTTAAAACAATTCTCCAACCATTTGTTACGAAGAATGTAGCACCAAGAAACTCACCAGCGGTTGTGGGGTCGCCACCGACCGTTCTCATAGCATTAATATACTTTAGATTATCCCTTGTTCCCATCCAATTTTTCCAAGCACTATACAAATCTTCCTTAACATCAATGACAGTTTCATTATCATTAACGGTAATGAGCTTGGTCACTCCATCAAAACTTACCTTTAGAAAGAGCAACCAGTAGTCTTGATTGAACGGCCAAGTATGATGCATTAGTATACCATTTCATCAAAATTCAATGTCGCAAAAAAGTTACCTGTGGCACCAACAGTAAGTGGTTTAACTGTAATGGCAATTTCTGGTCTAGTAGTTTGATCTGATAATACACTTGTTAATAAGTTGTATTGTGAATATGGAGTAAAGTTTTCAAATTCGTGCTCATAATCATCATTACCCTTGATTGGGGCACAGTATTGTACTACTCCAGAAGTAGCCGGACTTAAAAATCCAGTTGCAGAAGGATTAGCTTCAGTGTGAGAAGCGTCAGCAACACTGGTAAAAGATCCACCAGCAGTAAAACATAAATTCCTAACACAAACCTCAAATAATCCACTAGAGTTCTCATCTGAAATAATGTGAAACTCTTTAGGAACTGTTAGTGCGTGATTTACTAGTCCATTCACTGTAGCTTTAGGCTTAACAACCAATACTGGTGTTTCAGGATCACCATAAGCTATACTATGCTGATTACAACTAGTTGCAAAACTATTAAACTGTCTTTTAATACTTCCAACAATCTGAACAAGGGTACAGATAGCTTTTAACTCACTAGACGAAACTGCGGAATCAGTATTCTCACATTCAAATCTAATAGGTAGAGTCCCCTGCCTCATATAAACTCTAGATTCATTATTGGGATTTTCAACTACATGACAAGTAGTTTTTGTTCCATCTTCTTCATAAACCCCAAATCTACAAATACCAACACCTAACCACTGAAAATCAATCCAGTAAAGGTTTGTTTTTGTAACATCTAAATTGAAATCGGTAGTTCCATCAAGCTGATCTCTATTCCAATCTGTTTGAGCAACTCTTGTATCAACAACAGAACCAGTAGTATTGGAACGAACTACAACATAAAGAGTAGTACCGTCTAGTTCCCAGAAAAGACCATTTTCCTCATCAAAGTATCCCCATCTTCTTCTAACATTCGCTTTTCCAGTATCTCCAAGTACAACTGTCTGCATGATTTTACTCATAGTTCCCGGCTGATACGGATGATAAAGATGAGACTGTCTAGTAACTAAGTCCCCACTAACAGTTCCATTAGTATCAAGAAGAATACTTCTCTCACCAGAAACATAAGTTAATGTTCCAGAACCAGCAGTAACATCATAAAACTCATTAGGTTTTTCGTCATAGGCATAGACATACTGACGAGAAGGTTCTGGATTTTCAGCAACCAAACCACCAAAAGAACTTAATGCAGGAGATCCTTCCTCAAATCTCATAAAACCATCGCCATTCCTACCGATTCTCCAGTGCTGGCTAGGAATGTCCCTATCAACAATATTACTCTTTTGATAATAAATCTGATCTAGAGTAGCGGCGACTTTAGTTTTAGCATAAACCGTAGCACCAACTAAAATATTCTCATTGGCTTGAAAAGTTCCTACCAATGTATCTAAATCACAAAAAAGATCAATCTCTCCAGCAGAAAAACCTTTACTATCAAATCCTACGATTTCAGCAGTTGCACTACTGGTTTGCCCTTGAATAGTCTGCCCAACTTCAAAGGTATAAGTTGTATTATCTTGACACTGAAGTATTAACCTACCAGCAGCGGCAGACTTCTTTCCTGTACTGTCTGGTGGTAATCTTACAAAACCATTTTCTGGTACTACCATATCAACTTATCCTTTTCTACTTGATATTCTATGTATAAAAACCCTCGCCCCTATATTATATAGAGGCAAGGGGATTAATTTTTCAAAACTACTATACGTTTTGATAGTTACGCTCAAGGTTAGCAACAAGTGAGAAACTGTTAGTATTTTGTCTAGTGACAGTACCAGCAGTTCTAACCCATTGAGCACCACTAGTTCCAATAGCTACAATCGTAATAGGAGCATTGGTTGCTTTAGAAGCAGTGCCTCTTTGATCATTATTATCAAAGTCAAATCTGTATGAAATAATACTATCTTGGGCATCGCCAGCAACATCTGTAGATACCATATTGGCACCAAGATCAGTTTGAACAATAATAGCATTTTCAGTGTCGTAGTCTCTACCAAAGTTATCACCGGCATCGTCATTAGTAAAGAATACAGTAAGTTTAGAACTTGTATCATCTATCAGATTAGTATTAACAGTGATCGCAATACTGGCGATAAACGCAAAGTTTCTACCGACACCCAACACATCTTCAAATGTAACATTGTTTGCATCATCATTATTGAGATCATCAATATACATGTTAAGTGTTGTACCATTAGGAGAGGCAAAACTCATCAATAGATCAGTAACATCTCCTCTAAATATACCACTAGCAGTGTCAATATCTGCTATAGGTAAGCCAATGCTACTATTAAGATCAGTATTAGCACCCCTTCTCAAAGCCTTTTGAACCCATTGGAAGCATTGAGCTAGAGTGCCATTATTACCAAATAGTCTCCAGTTGTAGCTATATGCTTGAGTTTGTGGTGAGCGAAGGAATCCATAATCACCACTAATAGCAGCAGTAGTATCTTGACCATTGTCAATAATAGTACCATCAACTAATAATGTATCATCTGTATTAACAGTTGTTGAAACACCAGTAATAAGGTATGCACCATCATTAGCACTATCTTCAGCACTACCAACCCTAACAACACCACCATTGAAATAACCAGAGGCATCTAAATCAAAACCGCCAGAGAAAACAATAGATGGAGGAGAACTTACAAAACCAAGACCACTGCTACCAAATCCACCAGCGGGAATACCTGTAGCTGTAACATTTTTATATTGTAAAAACATTCCGGGCTTATATGTCTCGAATGTGCAGCTACTGTAAGGACCACCAGACCAAGGTTGATCTGAAACATTAACTTCAAGACCAGTTTCCGAAAGAACCGAAATGACTTTATATGTTCCTACCGGCTCGTCTGTACTCTGTGCCAAAATGCCTAAAATGTCATTTGCAGCAACACCATCGGTAGAGAACGTAGCACCAGCAGAGAAGAAGTTTCCAGTAACGGAGTTAACATTTTCAGCCTGTCCATTAGTTCCAGAACTATTGCCACCACCGGCAGATGTAACACCACGAATTCTACTTCTAACATTATAGTTAACGCTAGTTTCAGTAGTAATCGCTGCTCCCGGTTCTTGAAGACATGTTAGAGTAGTTGTACCAACCTCAACAATCTCATATAAAACATCGCTTGATGTTCCAGCAGTAGAACCAGTTGCCAAAACATCTTTAGGTCTAATGCCAGAAGCAAAGAAGTCTTGACCAGCAGAAGTAAATGTAAATGTTTTTTCCTGCTGACTGGATGTTGATGCAGTTGTTGCACCTCCAGCATTACCAAATACAACGGCACCAGCAGTATCTGTGGTTTGCCAAACACCAGTACCGGCTAGAGTTCCATCTGTTTCTACAATGGCAGGATCATCGGCATGTGTCAGTGGGAATCTATTAACGATATTTTCTAGCTGGGTAACACCGATTGCAGCGATATCTGATGTTGGATATGTTTTACCCTTTTTACGAGCAAAAAGTGTTAAGTATCCATCCTGATTACCGAGAGTAGCCTCTCCGGGTGCCGCATCATCAAACAAAATAGCCTGATTAACAGCCCCTAAAAGAACAAAGTTTTGAGGATCTGAAGGAGTTCCAGAAGCAGAATCAAACTGTTGATAATAAACCTGAGTATCACTATCCAAACTACCCAAAGTAACGATACCGGCATATTTAGCCAAAACCTGACCATCTCCAGAGATTTGACTCCAACCAGCAGTTCTAATCAAGTTTCTTGTTGTATTATCTTTCCAATCCCAGTTGCTATGAGTTGCCCCACCAATTTCAAACTGCTCTCTCGTAATAGATTCGAGAGGGAAAATAAATTGAATAAGATCGGTAAAAGTGACCACTCCAGAGCTACCTTGAGTTTTCCACTCTTCTTTTAAGAAAGAGTAAAGAGCTTGAAGAGTTGCCCCATCAGTAATAGAACCACCGCTACCAGAGAAAACTGCATAACTACCAGTAAATGTAGGACCAGCAACACCATCTGTATAATATTCATTGAAGTTACCCAATGTTGTTGGATCTACAAAAATACCAGTAGTTCCATCAAGACCAGTAACAGTCCAATGATTAATATTTGGACCATCAACGGTAACTAAAAATTGACCAGAGGCAACACCACTAGTTGAAAAGTTTCTACCAACAGCATATAACGCAGCTTCGCCAGAACGCTGAATGCCATCGGTCGAAGGTGCTACAACAACATTTGCAGTTTCTGTATCTGCTGCTCTAATACTAATTCTCTCATTTTCATAGTCAACTAAGACTTGAAAACGATCTAGATTGTCAGGATCTGTAATAATCGCCATCTATTATTCTCCATTTATTAAGATTTCAGGTAAACCTAACTGTTTTCTTTGCTCTGCCTTTTTTCTTTCGTATCTTTTAACTTGTCCACACTGAGCACAATAAATAGAGCCATCCTGATCTAGGAAGCATTCTTTCATAAAAGATACAGATTTAGGACATTTTTCGTCAGAGCAAGCAACAGTTTCAGCACTTGGACAAAATGTTTTAATTAAACCATACTCGATATTAACCTTACTCATTTATACACCTTTCCTAGAATATGTTTGAATTTCTTTCTATGATTTGAAATATTTGAAGAGTTTGTGCAGTATTTGGCAACGTGAAATCCCTAATAGACAACCATTGATATCCTGTATCTGTTGGAGATGTTTGATTTTTCATTACAAATAAATCTATATCACTACCGGGATCATTATAGACATACTGGTAGTTACCAACAGCAGATTCCTCATTAAATCTTTCTACGATACCTATTGTTGCATCTGTAGCATCTCTTGCATATAATTCAGAGTTATCAACAAATCCTGTAATAGTAAGTGTTACTGTTGCTGTAACCGTAACAGTATCGCCGGGATTACCCGTAGTTGCAGATAAAGTTGTAAGCGTTCCATTTGTAGCATTAATGATTAAATCTTCACCAAGAATATCACCAGCAAAGTAAATATCGAATGTATTATCTGAAAATGATAGATTATCATAGATATAAGTTCCAGACTCAATGTGGGAAATGGCATAATCATTAGCAATAAAGGAACAGTTCTTAATGTCAATAATCTGATCATCTGGTGGGGTTGTAGAGTTCCAATTTATTGATCCCCGCACACCGATACCTTGATAGTCATGATTAAGGAATGTGGAGTTTCTAATCGTAACACCACTATCAGGATTTAGTTCTCTACATTTATCCCATACAGAACCAAAAAATCCATGAGATCCAGTAGCAGTCCATGTAACGGTATCAGCTACTGTTCCAGCCGGATCATCAAAGTTTCTTACTGTACATCCATAGAAATATAAACTATTCACATTTCCATCATTGAAATCCATATTAATGAAGTAATCATCGTTTCCTAAGAAAATAACACCATTACGACCTCTAGTATTATCACCAGCACCAGCCGAAATGCCAAGTTGGATATTGGTAGGATTTGTTGCATTTCCTTCAAATGCCATTTTTTGAAAATCATCACCTAAAGCATTTGTAAAATCGGCGTTTGTTGAATTAATATATTGAGGAGCATCAAAAACCAAAATAGAATCTGTTCCCGTAAAGTTTGTTGTATTAGTTCCAGATGCATCACCAATAAGAACTTGTCCTCTCACTTTAAAAACAGTTTGAGTATCCTCAACAGATTCCAAAACACCATATTTATTAGTATCAGATTCACCACTATTAAAAATTTCTAAAAAGCCATCTTGACCATATACGGCTGTGTCTACATCACCGAATACTTGAATACCAGAACCAATATCAATAGCATCAACAAAACCAACTTCCACAGAACCTTTAGACGTTTGAGTCGTGCCTACCATACCTACGTGACTAACGGAAGCCAAACTAAATGAAGCACCAGAAGCTGTTGGTAAGGTTATACTCGGATTTATAACCATTCTAACCCAAGAGCCGGGATAGTTTTCAATACCATAAAAGGTCCACCATGCAGTATCCGTATCTGCTGGGGTGCCTGCACCAGCACTAGACAAGCCTACTGAAAGTCCGGGTAATGTAGTCGCACTTCCAGTTGATTGAGGGGCAATGATCTTCGCCCATATCCAAATGGGTGAGTTTTCTTCGCCGCCACCCGGACTAAAATCTAAACTAGCACCCTCTGCATTTAAAACATCATAAGCAAAGAAAACTACCTTACCGTCAGCATTTGCAGTAGATTCGGCAGAAACACAACTACCACCCTGTATAGCTTCTGCTGTATTAACTGCAATATTAGTCCAAGACTGACCTCCACCACCATCTACCCTACTAACACCCCAATCGGTAATAGATGATGCATCAGTAATTCTTCTACCTAAAAATTGAGCAGTAAGTGCCATTATGTAGTTGTCCCATCTACTTGTAATCTATAGAAACTATTTTGAGAAGAAGCACCATTTGTTAGACTAAGCTTTAACCAAACACCTTGATAATCTAAAGGATTGAGATATGCTGTATCAATCAATCCACTAGCACCACTTCCAAAAGTATCAACACCAGTTGGAGCATTAGTTCTGTTTGTAGTTGTCTCAGAACTTTGTTTAATGTTTTCCAATCCAAACTCTACAATACTATAGATACCAGTAACCACTTCTGTTACTGTAACATTATTTAAAGCTGTAGAAGTATTATTATTTTTTACAAAAACTTTATCATACAAGGTTTTATTAGCACCACCAGCAGCATTGGCAGTAGCATCATAGAAAACTCTTTGAAATCCAGATTCATTTGCATAAATAGTTCCAATAGTAGTATCTGTAGAAGCATCTCTAACAATAATGTTTCCATTTGCAGTACTATCAGAGTAAGCAGAAAGTATTCTTTCAAAACTTTGAGATCCAGATACAAGAGTTAATCCACTCATAGTAATAGCTTCAGATACAATAATACCAGCAGAGTTTCTACCACCAATAGTAATAACCCCAGTATCACTGGCATTTGTTCCAGAAATTTCAACTGTATCAGTTGCTGCTATGTCTGTGAATGTAGCTCTAACACCACTATCAATAGCACCACCAGCAGTTGTCAAATCTGTTGTTGGTTTATTTTCGCAATAATAAATAACGATGTCAGATGCGGTTACACTCATTTTTTACCTCTTAACTACATGTATTATCTAAAACCCAATCTGCCTCACAATTTTCAAGTATCCAATCTAAATCACTGTCACCATCAACTGTCCAGCATAATGCTTTAGGTGCCACTATATAATATGGAGCAGTGTCGATAGGTAAGTCACCAGAAGTAGAAAAGGCAATAATAACCTGTTCCCCAGCTTGAGATGAAAGAGGCTCTTCTGATAATGACATTCCACCCAATATCATATTATACACCTTCCTCGTCTGGGAAATAACCAAGTCGATCTGCTTGACTATAACTAATAATATTATCTCTCCAAGCCTCTGGCAAAGCACCACTAGTAGGAACTATATTACTTACATTAGCATTTAATTCAGCAATATAAGGACCAATCTGATTCTGCTCAAATTCACCCTCATCTACAGCAGTATTTAAAGCAGAAACTAATGTAGCAGTATCTATTTGAGTACCAAAGTGAAAATCTTCTTTGGCTAATATTTTTAATAAACTTTTAGACGTTCCATCTGGATGCTCAATAACTTCTGCAAATAATCTACCACCAGTATTTCTATTGCAAAAATAAAGTCCTGAACTAAACTCTGGGCCTATACTTCTGGGGATAAGTAGGTATTGTGCATCACGATTTTCAAATTCCCACTTTTTATTGAACTCATCATATCTATAGTTATATGCTGGCGGTTCTCCAGTAAATGCTGCTATTTCATCTACTTGATCTACTCTAAAATTATATGTATTTAAAGTTGGTTGTGGAGTTGCAAGTTCTTGATTTGGCTCAACAATACCATGATGAATAATATCACCATTGACATCTCTAGCGACCCAATATTTCCTTTGAGATGGCTTTGATACTACATGACCCATAATTATTTTCTCCAAAAAAAGTATTTTATTTAATATACACTATTATACCGATCCACCATCAGTTATTGTCCAACCTACACCTGTTAATATATCTCTGTATTGCTGACCTGATGCGACGGAATATTTGGAACCACCGAAATGAATACTTACTCCCGATTGCAAGTCCCCGGACTGCTGTGCCCAACCGCTTAAAGTGCTGTCATAGTTTATTGTTGATAAACCATTTGCATTAAGCATAAAATTGGATGCATTGATAATACCAGTGACTACCCAATTGGATAAGTCTTGATCAAAAGCATCACAATTACCTAACATCCCATTTATATAAGCAATTTTACTTGTATCCCAATGCCCAATTGGTTGATTAAAAAGTACTTGATTCTCAAACATACTAGAGAAAATTGTAGCATTTCCAAACACCCAACCGCTAATACTCGGAGAACCTCCGTTGTTAAATATTCCATTAACAAAGCTTAAACCAAGAAGATGTGAACAACCATCAAAACCGCCCGACTCAAGCCCAGACATTCTCCACGCACCAATATCTTGGTCAAAAGCAGCGGTACTATTTTGCTGATTATAAACGTCATAAAGCATATAATTCATACGTTGCACTTTTCCAACATCCCACGAGCCAATCGGTTGATTAAAAAAATAACAATTATAAAACATATATTGCATATCTGTTACATTACTCGTATTCCAATTGCTGATATCTTGATTAAAATCATCAGCCTGCTCAAACATAGCATTCATAATAGTAACATTACTTGTATCCCATCCAGTAATAGATGGGTTATTAAATTCATAACACCTTTCAAATGCAGAGGTCATATCTGTTACATTAGAAGTGTCAATATCTAAACTACCTGTAAAGTAATAAGATCTATTCAAAAAGTTTTTCATATCTTCTAATCCGGTGGAATTAAGATTGATAGTAGGTTGGGAGGTAGAAGGAAGCAACCTAAACATACCGTTTGCATTTTTTACATTTTGAAAATCAAATAAAGACATATCTAGATTTAGATTACTTGCAAATATAAACATACTACTAGCATCTTCAATATTTGATAAATCTAATCCAGTTACCCAGTCACCGCTACTATTGAAGTTAGAACTTGAAAATAATGCGTATGCCTTGGTAACACCCGTTAAGTAAGGTAGATTGTTCCATGCCTCAACATGTCCCATACCAGCGAGATTACTTAATGTTTGATTTTTAAAAATCTCACTAAAAATTCCAAGCAGATGTCCTTCTACAGTATATGTCTGAAAATAATTAGCAGGAAAAGCTAATGTTCCTGTAACTGGGGTTAAATCTACCCCACTCCAACTATGTGTCCATGCCGTACCAACTAATCCGGGCATATTAATAATATTACTATAATCCCATGCAAGCAATCCACTGTCATTAAAATTAGTGCAATTATTAAACATCGTTGTCATATCACCATCTATATCCCATTCGCTTGGAGTCCAACTTGCTAGATTTTTTATGCCCGTTAAATTTGAACAGTTAGCAAACATACTTT
>Ga0255761_10001604_pt1 | contig 20896 bp, 23 predicted proteins | sample 071ome_29_FD_179961 | JGI IMG/M metagenome (GOLD analysis project Ga0255761, IMG submission 179961) | Coastal salt marsh microbial communities from the Groves Creek Marsh, Skidaway Island, Georgia - 071407BT metaG (version 2) | ecosystem: Environmental > Aquatic > Marine > Intertidal zone >... | reverse complement strand
TGTCTCTTGATTTACTAATATGCAATATATTTATTTTGTTGCACATTTGACGTATATTTTAATTATCTCATATTTCTAAATATATCAAATATATATAGGTTTTTTCGTTGTTTTTTATTTGCCTTTCTGTTTTTTATAGGTTATCCTAAAATGCGTTTTGAACAATAACTTGTATTATAGGAGATTTACATGAACAAGTATTTTTTAGATGTTAGACCTCATAAGAGGTTTAAGTTATCAGACAGTTTCGTTGATTCATTCGATCAATCGGAAAGCCCTATGAATGAAATGGGCACTCTTATTTTTAAGCGTACATATGCTAGACCAACAGAAGATGGCACACTTGAGACTTGGTTCCAGTGCTGCAAGCGTGTAGTTGAAGGTGTATTTAACACTCAAAAACGTCATTGTAAAGACCTTCATCTTCCTTGGGATGATAGAAAAGCCCAGCGTACAGCTCAAGATATGTTTTCACGAATGTATGAAATGAAATGGACACCTCCAGGTCGAGGTTTGTGGGCGATGGGAACGTCTATCATGGATAAAAAAGGTTCAGCTGCATTGAACAACTGTGGATTTTGTTCTACAAAAGATCTTGCAACTGATTTCTCTGGTCCTTTCTGCTTTCTGATGGACATGAGTATGTTGGGTGTTGGCATTGGTGCTGACACAAAAGGAGCAGGAAAAGTATCTATTGTAGACCCTGAAGTCAATAAGGATCAGGTTTATTCTATTGAAGATAGTCGTGAAGGTTGGGTTGATGCATTAAAAATCACACTCGATGCTTACGTTGGAAAAGGATTTATACCTACTTTCGATTATAGTCTTATCCGAAAAAAGGGTGAACCATTGAAGAATTTTGGTGGAAAGGCTTCTGGACCAGAACCATTGAAGGAAATGATAGAAGAAGTTCAAGTTATTTTGAGTCGTTGTGTTGGATCTAAGATTGATTCTACTGCAATTGTAGACATTTTTAATGTCGTTGGTCGTTGTGTAGTGGCAGGTGGCATCCGTAGGTCAGCTGAAATTATGTTTGGCGAGCCTGAAGATGACGTTTTCCCTACATTGAAAAACCGAGACGAAGTTGATTCTTGGTATGGAGAGCAGTATGCACTCAGAATGAAAATAGAGGAACGTTATGCTTCGCTGTTCGATGAATACGAAAAAAATGATTCTAAGAATAGAGATAAAGTATTAGAAGATATTCTTGAAAGGTTTTGGAATTTTCCTGAAAACTTTTATGAAAATATAGCACCAACAATAAAAGAATACGTTCAAGTTACAAAAAAAATAGAAGGTCATCCAATCACAAAGTATCGTTGGGCTTCCAATAATTCCATTCTTGCTGAAAAGGGTATGGATTATTCTAAGTATGTTGATCAAATTGCAAACTCTGGAGAACCAGGATTTATTTGGTTGGAGAACATTCGTAAGTATGGTCGCATGATCGATGAGCCAAACAACAAAGATGTTCGTGTTATGGGCTGCAATCCTTGTGGTGAGCAATCACTTGAAGACAGGGAATTGTGCTGTCTTGTAGAGACATTTCCTGCAAATCATACCGATATTAATGACTATTTGAAAACATTGAAAGTAGCATATCTTTACGCAAAGAGTGTTACATTGGTTCCAACTCATGATGAACGAACAAATGCTGTTCTTATGCGAAACAGAAGAATTGGATGTTCTATGAGTGGAATTATTCAAGCTTCAGAAAAGTTCGGTGTTGCTACATTTAGAGAAATGTGTACTGCTGGATACGAGCAGATTCAACAATTCGATGAAACATACTCAGAATGGTTGTGTGTTCCAAGAAGTAGAAAGACAACTTCTGTTAAGCCATCTGGTACTGTCAGTTTGCTTGCTGGTTCGACACCAGGAATTCACTACGACCATGCAGAGTTTTACGTTAGAAATGTTCGTGTTCGTGCTTCTTCTCCTTTGGTTATCGCTTGTGAAAGAGCTGGTTATAAGGTAGAGAAGTGTCTTTACACCCCAGATACAATGGTTATTTCGTTTCCAATTAAAGCGAAGAACTTTTCTAAGTCAAAATCAGATGTAACTATCTGGGAGCAGTTTGCAAATGCTGCTTTCATGCAGAGATATTGGTCTGACAATCAGGTTTCGATTACAGTTTCTTTCTCTGAAGAAGAAAAGAAAGATATTGTTTCGTGTTTGGAAATGTATGAAGACCAATTAAAGTCGATTTCTTTGCTTCCACGAAAAGACAAAACTGTTTACCCTCAATCTCCATATATAACCATTACTGAAGAAGAATACATTGAAATGTCTTCTGTATTGAAGAAAATTGATTTTGAGAATGCTGTTCATGAAGAAACTGAAAAATTTTGTGATGGAGACAGCTGCGTTTTGTAGTTTTGTGCTATTATAAATATAACACTACCTCCACATGGTGTTGTTTTGAGTAACTTGGCTCCTTGTGAATGCAGGGAGCCATTTTATTATTGAGTTTTTATTGACAAATAATCCCTATCTTGATACGCTTTATTAAATAGTATAGGTATTATTATGAAGATGGAAATATTAGGTAGATATTGTAACACTTGTGATTACACATATTTTTCTAGAGCTAGGCACGATTTTAGATCATGTCCATGCTGGATTTCAAGCAATAGGAAAACTGGTGGATATGTTGATGGTGGAAGGGATTATTTAAAATGTGGTGGTTCAGGTATTTTTGTAAGAATTAATTTATCCCAAACAAGTCAAGAATTGGTTGATGATTGGAAGTCTGGTAAGAATAATTATGGTCTAATAAAGGGAAGAGCTGGTTCTGTTGTGGATATTTCGAGGGAAGATAATGCATAACATAGAACGTTTTTATCTTCGTAGACACAAGTCTATAGCTTATTTGTCTAAGCATTGTTTACCTACACAGAGATCCGAAGTAGAAGATCTTTACCATGAAGCTTTGATTATAGCGGATAGAAGAAAAGATACAGATCCAACTAGGGATGATGGTCTGTGCTTGTTTAGTGGTTATACAACTTCATTGAGGTCAGGTAATTACAGTGATTGGCATTACAAAAAAGAGTTTTTAAGTATTGATGAAGACGATTTCTTACGATTTAGTAAAGAAGATTCTAAATATGATCCTCAAAAAATATTTGATTTTAATAGTGATCTAGAAAATCTTGCAACGAGCTTTGCATTGTTAATGATTTTCTGCCCACATATTAGGGTTTCAGCTCATATTTCATTGGTGTTCTTTTTTGGTGATTACAAAAACATGTCTCAGATTGGTGAAGCTTGTGGTTTGAGCAGAGAGAGAATTCGTCAATTACGAAACTCAGGTTTGTCTTCAGTTAGGTATTTGGTTCAAAATTTATACGGAAAATCAATTGATTTTGACTTTTTAGGAATGCCGATAGATAAATATGAGTATTTTGAGTGCTTGAAAGATAGACCAGAGCATCTTTCATTTTGCTCTTTTTATGGTGATCGTCAGGAAGATTTTTCTACTGCTTTTTACAAACATTTAAAGGTTTTATCTGTTTTGTTTAGAAGTTTTAATCATGATTTTTGCTTCGAGGAGCATACAGTATATAAAGGGGTCCTTATGGAAGAATCTACATATGTTTCAAAAGATATATTTATTTGTTTAGATCCATCTCCGATTAACATTTATTATCACGATAAAGTTGAGGTATTGGAATTGGGTTGGTTAAGAGAATTGTTCGCTAAGTTTGTAAAAGATGAAAAAGGTTGGTATGACGAGCTGAGTGATCTTGATAATGATGAAAAGACTTATTATTCTACCGTTCCAGAGATTATTGACAATGTTGTAATGGATTACATCAGTGAAAATTTTGAGATTGAAGAATTTAAGCTTATGGAAGCAACTTTAGATGAGAAGTTTTTGAGATTTTTTAAATCTTGATACTAAAAATATTCTTTTGTATGCTACCCTAGATATATACATTTTGGGGTAGTTATGCTTTTTACGGATCAAGGTAAATTAAAGACCTTAAGAAAAAGAAGAAGACAGAGAAGGCAAAAGAAAGTTGATGGTGTCAACTCCATTTTTTCTTCTGTATTGAAGATAAATGAAGCATTAACAGATGTCCCTGGAATGTTAAATTCAACCAAAGAAACACAAGAAGCTCTAGAGTCGGCTGAGACAGAGCTTAGATATTTGGGAGAAAATACACTTCCCATAGTAAACACAGCAGGAAAAGTTTTGACTGGTGTTTTTGCAATTGGTTCTTTTTTTATTCTTAGAGAAATTGTAAGGGAGACTAGAGATGTCTAACAAATATATTAATGTAATTACTGATCGAAATGGAAGTCAGAATTTAGGAAATTTTGTTGATAACCTTATTAGCAATGTTTCTGGTGGTCAAATAAGGTCATCAAAAGATTTGGTTTCAAAGGTTCAATCACAAGGAAAGGTTCAGACACAAAGAATTGATAAGATTACTGCATTATCAGAAACCAATATGAAATTGCTTGAAGAAGATTTGAAATTGTTGGATACTACTCTTAAGATTTATAATGTTGCAGGTATCTTTGCTATTTCTTCAGGTATTCTGGGTACTATTTTACTTGGAATGAAGTTAAAGAATAGAAATCGATAAGGGCATCATAATGAGTAAAGGTGGTTATGCGGCTGTAGGTCTTGGCTTTGTATTGGCTGGACTTAAAAGTGGAATATTTTCTGGGTCTATGACTAAGGACAAGCATTCTGGTCGTGTTCGTATTAACTTTAATTTGAACAAGTCTAAATTTAAAGTAGAAGATAATAATTTTGCGGACCGTTATTACCAATATTCTGTATATGGCAATCCATATGCTTTGGATCATTCCAGTATTTTGCAGCAAATGCAAGAACAAAAAGGTAATGTTTTAATTTCTCAGTTTGAGTATGGAAAGAGAACAAACTTTTCTGAAGCATCATTCTTAAAAGATGTAACTTTTTGGTGTGATGTATCTAGAATGCAAAAATTTCATGCAGCTCAAGCTGAAGGAATGGAACGAGCTAAAGCGAATGGCTTTTCTTATGGCAAGAATAAAGATGATTACTTACAGTATATTGAAACTTATCTGGAAGGAGAGCACCCTTATCAATTAAGTAAAACAGGCAAAGCACAACCTCCTGTTATTAAGACTCCTTTTTGTTTTTTAGAGGGAGAACTTTTATCTTATGATGAATTCATTAAAGATATGAAAGAGGCTGGTTTCGATATTAATAAGCCTGCTGGTCTTGCAAAATTCAATCCGAGAGATCCCAAGAATCAACCTCCAGGATTTATGTTCCAAGAAGTTGCGGATGTTGGTGCTACTGATTTTCCTCCTAATTCTGAACTTCCTTTTCTTGTTGGTGCTAAATATGCTGCTTTGATCAATACAGTAGCAACTCCATTTTCTCCAGTTTATATTTGGGGACCATGTGTATGTGACCAGTCTCTTGTTTGGAATCATAATACAAAGAAAATTAGAAGTCGTTTTGCAGGTTTTAAGACAAAGGAAAAAGGGACCAATTTGTTCTTGAACACTTATGATTTGTATTTCAATACGTTGAAGAAATGTACGAAAACAGTCAATAGATATGGTTACATCGAGACCTTGAAAGAACTTCCAGAAAACTATCGAATAAAAGATTCAGTTATGGATGAGTTTATAGTTGCTGATCAGTATCCTATGGATATCAAAGGCTCTATGGGAAAGAAGCCGAACAAAAGAAAAAAGAATGTACGTAGGAAACCTGTAAGAAAGAAATCAAAATCTCCAAATCAAGTTTCTGAAAGTGTTATCAGAGATCGAATAGCAAATAGAGCTATGGAGATTTTTAACAAAAACTATGTGTCTGATGGTTCAGATCCTGCAGGAACATGTGTTAATTTGGCTCTTTGTGGAATGATTGCAGGTAAAGAATTTGGTAAAGATCTTGTAATTGTTGGTGGTTCATGTCAGTGGAAGTTTATACCAGATCATTTAGACGATGGTATTTCAGCAAATTTCTTTGGTTATGTCTATGAGCCTAATTCTTTTAACTCTAGAATGAATGTGGCTGCTGGTGGCATTCCTGAACTTCATGCATGGTTGATGGATTTTGAAAGACAAGAAATTATAGATTTATCTAGTTATCAATTTCCATCTCAATGTAAAAGGATTTTAGGTAAGGATTGGCGTTCTCCTTTGCCTCCGAAATACTATTGGGTTTCCTTCGATGAACATCAAAGAGATCAAGGAAGAGAGCTTTGTTTTTATCAACCAAGTGAAGAAGCAACTCATCGATATGTTATTCCAGCTTTAATTCGAGCTGGTGATCTTGTTGTAAGCGAAGGAAAGTTGGTTCCTGGACCAAAGTTGGAATTGTAGAGATGAATCTACCAAATGATAATGACCCTAATCTGCTTCTTGCATCATTTATACTTTTTGTTATGTGTGGTATTGTATTGTGGCTTTTTTGATATGCATAAAAAGATAAATTGGACAGAAGATATGGTTTCCGAGTTGGGAACAATGACTGATAAGACTTTCGCTGATAAGTATGGTCTTAAAGAAGGTACTGTTTTAGCAAAGAGAAACAGGATGGGTATAAAGCCTTTTGGTTATAAATACAAAAGATTACGTTGGGTTAAGTCACAAGTTGCTTTGTTAGGTACAGATACAGACAAAAGGATAGCAAAAAAACTTGGTGTCACACTACTTACAGTTAGAAAGCATAGATTAGCAAGAGGTATTCCTGCTTACGGTCATAAAAATAGAGGTAGGTTTTTAAGGTATTAATGATACTGATCGGTAACATTTATAGGTTTTTACAGAAGAAAAGATCTTTTTGTTCCTGAACGGTTACTTCCTGCTTGCAAATTTAGCGATTATAACGACTGCGAGTGCTATTACGAACTTTGTCCAACCTGTATCATCATCTCGCTTTACAATGGCATCTACAGTATTCTGAGAGCCTATATTTCCAACAACAGTTTCAGCCACAGCTGCTACAAGTTTCTTTTGATCCATTCCAGCAAGTATGGATTTGATTTGTTTGTTTTTAATTTGCCTCATAGTATCATTCAATTCTTGTCTGATTTCTATTGATGAAGCATTATTTTTTCCTTTTAGTTTATTTAATTTTGTCTCGATAACATGAGCTGGAATATTTTCACCAAGAGATCGTGCAACAGCAAGCCAAAAAGCAGAAGTTGCGATGGCTTCTTTTTTTGTCTTAATATTTTTTATCGATCCAGTTTGCTCTTGTATCTTCGTAACATCAACAGGAACATTGGCATTTAATATTGCTCGTGCCTGTTTTGATATTTCAAGATAACTTTTTTTTCCATTTTTACTCATTGTGGGCTATCCTATATAGTGATGATACATCTATAATAACATATTCATACTTTGGAGAGTAAAACTATGTCAGATAATAACCAGAAAGCTGCTTTAGGTATTTTAGGTGCTGTTGCAGCTGCTTTTACAGCTATGAAGTTGAGAGAGTCTAAAGGCTCAGCATATCCTAGAGGTTCTTTTTATGCAAATGGAGATGATGAACCACAATTGCCTGCAGGTAATTATCTTGCAGAGATGATGGTTTCTCAGCGTAGAGATCCTTTTCTAGGACAAAATGTTCAACCTTATCGAGGAAGAAATGTTGCTCGTCCAGAATACACTTTGATGTTTGATTTGGTTGATGCAGATCTTATTCCTTTGCCAGATTTCATGGTTACAACGCCAGATAGACCTTATGGTCCTACAAATATGGCTGCCATGAGAGCACATTTCAGACCAAACCCTAGAGGGATTTTGAAAGCGAATCAAATTGCATATTTAACCAGCAAGTCTCAATTTTTTGCAGCTGTTGAGTTAATCAAGCCTATGATTGATGAAGATTTTGATTTCATTAATTTGAGAGAAGGTAATGATGGTAATTTTGAGATTCAACCTGAACTTGTAATGCATGCTGGATTTGGTGTAGCTAGACCGCAAGATGTAGGCAACTACAAGAATTACAGAATTAATCTTATGGCTCTCGCAAGTCAGAATGGTAGACCTTTGCAGGATGGTATGCTTCCTTTTTCTAACTTGTTCCATTCTTTTGAAATGTATGCTTCTCAGTATGCAGCTGAAACAGCATATAACAATGCTCTAAGAAGATTGGAAGAGTGGATGGGTCAGAACAATATTTCTATGGCAAATAGACGTAGACTTATGTAATAATACTTTTTCCTTGTTGATTGATGGTGTTTGGCAGGAGGGAGAAATTTCTCCTGCCTTTTTTAGAGAGAGAGTGATGAGTGAAAGAATAAAATCTCAATCTGTTAAGAATGTATTACCTGAGAATACAAAAAAGCATATATTAAGATCTATTCAAAATACGTTGGATATTGCTGCTTGTGTTTATTATTTTGCAGAGATATTAAAATCACCAACTGTTTATACTTATGATTGGGGTTATGGTGCTCACAAATCTGGTAATAGAACAGAGATGTTTCAAGAAATATATAAAGCGAAAGCAGATTTAGGATTAAATAAGTATTTAGATGGAGCTTGGGAAAAGGTTAAGACTTTAGTAAAAGATACAGGTAAAAGCGATCTTGATGATCGTAAATTTTATGAATCTCATTACAAGTCTCTGTATAAGGCAAGCGGTGGTAGGAGAAGTCTTTCAGTAATTTATTTTTTTAACGAGTATGTTAGATATACAACTTGTTTAATTTATATGTTTAGGAAGTCAATACCACCAGAAAAGTTGAAAATACTTGAGAAGCCTATTACTGAAGATATGCTGATCGATTTTTATCATGTGATGGAGTTGATGGAAGAAAAGATAAAAGCGATTACGTGGCTTTTCAAGCTTACTAAGAAAAGAAACAAAATAGAGCCTGGAGACGTTTACTATAAAGGTAAAAAATATTCTGTTTCTCAGTTGGGTAGAATATCTACAAATTTAAAGAAAGCTGTTATCGATACTATTCAGCATTCAAAAAATATGAGCAAATATATATACAATTATTCGTCTGTTGTCGATGTTCCTATTATTATAAGTCCTGCTGTTCAAGTGAGTAGTGAGGGTGGTTACGTTCCTAATAGTTATGATTTTATTGTAGATATTTATGATATCACTTCAAATAACAGACCCAAAATGGGTGGTATTCGTTTGGAAGTAAATTCTTCTTTTATATCTTTAACTCCAATTGTTGCAAAAAGAGATTCAGTTTCAGCTATTTTCCATGTATTAACTCATGAAGGTACTCATGTTTGGCAGGTTTCAACGCAAAGAAAGTATCCAAAGCGTTGGAAGAGGTTCGATAATAGTTGGACAAGATATTTTAACGAAATAAAGAGACTGGGATTCTTTAACGGACAACATGGAAAGGTATCTATTCAACAAAAAGAAGATTTTATGGATGGTCTTTCTGATTATATTGAAGTCAAGAAGTTAAAGAAATATTACAAATTGCGTGTACTTAATCAAAAAGGATATTACAAGGCTCCAAGTTATGAGGCACTATGTAATCAAGTTATTCACATGATGATACCATCATCATATTCTATGAAGAATCCTTGGGAACTTATGGCTGAGACTATGGCATTTTTGGCATCAGGAGATAAAAGTGATTTGGGCTTTGGAGTAGATAGTGACATTCCAAGTTTTTTTGTTCCTGCAAAAAGGTTTTTAAAGCTTGTACAGAAGTACGATTTGGACAAATAAAAAACCCTCCCAACATATGTTGGAAGGGCTAAAACAGGGATGGTTTGCAAAGTTATCTTGTTTTACATTGTTCCAGGGTAAGTTGGAGAACTTAAATCAACATTATCATCTTCAAGAGTTTGAATTTGAAGGCTTAAGGTAGCCAATGTTCGTTGGATCTCTCGAATCGAACGTTTTACATCATGTAAATCAGAAACGTCTTCTTTGAGGTCTTCAATCATCTCAGAAACTTCTTGTTTATGTTCTTTGATTTTAGATTTAAGTTGATCATGCTTTTCTTTTTGTTCAAAACGTGTTCTTCTGTTGTTTTCCATTTCCATTGCTTTGTGAGCAAATGATGAGCATGAGTTTACAATCGAGCTAAAAAAGTTGAATACGGTTTCAAATTCTTTTTCAGTGTATTCAATATCAATATGTTGTTTCATTTAATTATTCCTTTGTGTTGGAGGGTTAGTTTTATAATTTTTTGATTTCGTTCATCGAGTTCTCTTCTTGCTTTTATAAAGCTATCACTCATTTCTTCATTGTTATTTGTTATGTCTGAGCATAGTTTGCAAACATTTGATCTGCCTGATAAGGATCGTTCTCTTTTTTTGAATTGAGGATATTCTTTCCATATTTGGCATTTCTTGCATTTTTTAAGACCTGTTGTGATTTGGACAATTGCTTCCAAGCAAGCTTCTAGATTTTCGGCTTCAATATCACTTGCTTCTTTTTTAGGTTCGTATTCTTCTTTTCTATTTGCTCTTCGACAGTCAATACAGGTTTGTATAAGCTTGTTGTTTCTTTTGTAGAATTTTTCTGGATCTAGCATTCTGTGACATGTTTTGCATTCGACTTCATCAGAGCATGTTTTTCTGTTTACTTTCTTTTTGATTCTGCCTTTTTTTGCAATTCTAGTGCGTTCATTTCTTTTTTTTCTGACGCAAGGCTTGCAAGAAGACCTATAACCAGAAGCTTTAGATTTGTCTTCGTAGAATTCAGTTACAGGCAATGTTTCATTGCAAGTAGTACAGGTTCTGTTGTTATCTTTAATACTCATCATGTATGTTCTATATCTTATATATTCTAGTATGTCAACATTCTATAGTATTATGTTTTGCCATAAAAGAAAACTCATATTTGTTTTTTACGCCCATTTTAACGCCATACTCATCCCATTTAGGGAAGATCATTCTAGAAAATTCAGCAAGCATTTCTGATAAATACTGATCTTTTTCTTGATCACCAGAATCTTGTATTATGTTAAAATTTCCTTTTGCGTTTTCTGTGTTTGTTAAGACAATGAAAGGTGGTATATTGTCGAAGGCAATTAGAAAATCACCTTCAAGTTGAAGTGTTCTTTTGTGTTCTATTGGCTCTCTAGAAATAAGTATAACACCATACATGCCACTCCACATCAAGAGATGCTCATCAATGTTTTGTTCAGGAACAGATATACTTCTTATTCCGCCACTGGATTTTTTGTTTTCAATGGAAGAAAATTTAGCAAAGTCTTTTGTGTTGATTTTACTCGAAATAATATTGACGAGAGCTAACAATTTAGACTCTACGCTTACATCGAATTTTTCCATACGACTAAGGATATCATGAGCAATAATCGATGCGAAGGACTCTGACTGTTCAAAGCCCTTCTTTAGATCATATTTACTTGATAACTCATTGTAGTAATCAAAATCAGAGTGCTGACTATCTACAATGACAGTTATCATGACATGAAGTCCTTTAGCATACTCATAATCAACATTTGTGCTTTCACTGGGTTTTTGATTGCCCATTCTTGAGCTGCATCTTGAAATTCTCCAAGAGAAGGCAATTCTCGGATTTTTTCAGGTGTTTTTTGGTTTTGAAAGAGACGAAGACCGAGAGCTTTTGCTTCTTCTTTGTTCTTTTTAGCCCAAGCTTTGATGATTGTGCCGTTTACTATAGTTGGTGTAGACATTTTACTTACTCCTAGTTAATGATTGTTGTCTTACATGATTAAAGCGGAAAGTTCTGGAAGCATTTGCATAATCTGACTTTTTCTATTATCAGGGTCAGCTTGAATCCAGTCAATAACAGTTTGTTTCATTTCGTCAGCTGACATTCCATTTAAATCAGGGAAGTCATCTGGCAATTCAATTTCTTCATTTGGGTCCATATCACCCATATCAAATCCACCCATATCTCCAAAGTCCATATCACCGAATCCGCCATCATCGTCATCTTCCATGAATGGGTTTCCTCCTCTACTTGGAGAAGCCCCACCAAATGGGTTAATAGGTACAGAACTTGTTCCATCTAGACCAAAATTGAATTCATCAGAACCTGATCCACCCATTCTCATTGGTGGTGATTCGTTTTCCCAGCCAAATTCATCAGCATCGGATACAGGCTTTGCAGGTTTTGGTGGTGATGGTTTTTTGTGTCTTACAGGTGGACCTGCTTTTTCGACTCTTGTAGTTGGTTTTCTTCGTTTTGGTCTTTGTTGAATTTGTGCAGGTGGTTGTTGCGGTTGTGGAGCAGGAGCACTGCTTCCTCCACCAAGACCACTGGCTAACGCACCAGCTGTCTTAAGCATATTTGCAGCACCAGGACTTCCTGCTAATTGAGATGCTGCTTGTAATAGTGTTGGAAGTATTCCAAGACCACTTGGTTCAGGAGGAGGAGGTGCAGATGGTGGTGCTTGCATTTGTGGATAATCCATTGGTACTTCTCGAATAATTCTTTCTGGAGAAGGTCTTTCTAATGGTTGAGGCAAACCAAATCTCATAGAATAAATTTCAATCATTTTGGTTGATCTTTCAAACATAGCCATTTGTTGACTGAGTGAACGAAATAAGAATGACATTGTATGATTTAACCAATCCATAGCCATTTTTTGATCAACAATATTGTGCGGATCATTTTTTGGTTGGTTTTGTTGCATCATTTGCATCATTTGCATCATTTGATTCATATCAAAGTTATTTTGGCTTCCGCCTCTATGGTTTTGTTCGTTATAGCCATCTTCATCAAATCCTTCTCCATCAGGATCTATTCCAGAGAAGTCTTCATCTCCACCTCCGAATCCACCCATACCGCCCATACCGCCCATGCCAGCCATTGGGTTCATTCCACCCATATTTTGCATCATTCCACCCATAAAGTTAGATGGTGATACATCGGCTGATATGGAATCTGATGAACGTATATGCCTTGTAAAAGATCCATACTTTACTGAAGTATTTCCAGCTTGATAAAAGTTTATTCGAATTTCTCCTTCAAAACCTTCTCCAGGAGAAGACGTTAATCTTTCATAAACTGCATTCATTACAGTGTCAATGTAGTTTTCTTCTGCATCTACAGAAAAAACATGTTCTTGTCTACTTGTTGTAGTTCCAAGAGGTTTTGTTCTTACTTCAACTCTTAATCTTTCACTATCTTCTTTTGCCTGTTGCACACATCTCTCAATGGTGGGGCGTAATGGTTTTTCGCCATCCTCACCAAAAATCATTGTGTGAAAATCTGAATATGTGCTCATAAATTATTCCTCATCCATTGGTTCATTATTTAATAAATCGAAAACATCATCTGGTTCTATCCAAGTTAGACCAGCTCTTTCTGCAAATGACCTTCTTTCAACATAATCCATAGGTTGTACAAACCCTGATGGCATATATGGTGCAACTTGTGCTGCGGAAGCCATTTTCGGTTCAAGTGCATTTTGTTCAGAAAGTGCTCTTGCAATTCCATCCCATTTTGCACCTCTAACTGGGAATGGGTGTAGGAAGTATTCTCCAGCATTTCCTTCTACTGTATATGCTGCATTAAATTCTGGAAGAATAATTTGCCCATTTTCATCAAAGGTAAAATATGCGTTTTCAAGTCCAGACCATCTTGATTTGTGAATCCTAAAACAACGAACACCCCAAGGGTCAATAGCAATATTGATGACAGCATCAAAAAGGTGAGGTATTTCTGTGTACCCTGCAGCTCCACCTTGCTGTGTTGCTTGAAGTATAGAAAGTGATCTGTCATTATTACCACGAGTCCAATTAACAATTAAGTGTGCAATTCTTAGGGAATCTTTCAAACCGAAAGCAGTTAGGGAGTCAATAACGATTGGACCTTCCTTAATATCTTTTAAAAGTTCTTCAACTTCATCTGCATTATCTACAGCTGCAATTTCTGGCATCCATCCTGGAGTGAGTCTGTTGAACATATTGGAAGCAGGTTTTGGCTCTTGTTCTTTTGTTATCCACCATCTTGGTTTAATTAAAGAAGAAATAGAAGATTTACCTGTACCAGCTCCACCGAATATACAAACCGCACCTGAAGGATGCCAAGGTATCATTTGCCAAGGTCCTCCATAGAGTTTGAAGTCTTCATCTGTTTTCATTACAGGTCGAGCAATCATTGTGGAGCTTGATGTAGATCCACATTTTTGACAAATAACTTCTTCTTTATCCCAAGGCGTTGCACAGTTATAGCAATAAATCCTATCGAACAATGAAGTTCTTATATTTGTTTCTTCTTTTTTACTCTTTTTCATACTTCCACGCAAAAAATGTATAACTGAGTATAAGTTGTTTTGAAAAAAAGTTCAAGAAAGATTCCTGAAAAAGTTCTGAAAAAATTTCTGAAAAATTTGCGAAAACAAGCTTCTAATTGGTTTTCAGAGAAGTGACAAGAAAAAGAAAAATTTTTTTAACTTAAAAGTTTCCTTTTTTAAAAAAAATGAGCGAGTATAGAAATGTAACTCGAAGGAGAAAAACTTTGTTAGCCGAAAAGACACATTTCGCACCTTTAGATTTGGTAGCCTCTCTAGGTATCAACCATTTCGCTTCTAAATATGCAACTTTAGATAACTCTTTTAGACTTGCTATATATAGAGACGCAAATGGTGATGTACCTGCTTGGTCTGACTTAAGATTTTTAGGTGGTGCTACTGCGGTTTTATTCTCTCAGTTTTATGCTGAGGATTATCACCCATTGGCACAACGAGTGAGTCACGACTTAGCGGTTGGTCTTCTATCTTCTTTTGTCTCAACTGAGACTTGTCGTGCAGCTGCAGTCAAAAGAATGGTAGACCAGACTAACGTATCTGAGTTGGCGGAAGGTTCAACAAATGTGTACGCTGAAGAACAGTCGGAAGATTGGTCGGATGATCCACATTTAGAGAACATCTATGGCAACACAGAGTTGGACTTTGAAGAGGAACAAGTGTCTTATGCATATGGTTGGTAATACTTCTATATATATAAGCGTTTTTCGTTTTTTTTAACTTAACCCTTAATCGGAGAAATGCCATGTCATGGAATTATGGTGCTGATCAACAAGCTCAAAAAGTAGCTGCGTTGGTCGAAAAAAAGGCACAATTAGAAGCTGCTCTTCCAGTAGTTGATGATGCTCGTGCCGCTGCTATCGAATCACGTCTTGATCGTATCGAAGCACAACTTAAAAAAGAGATTGCTCACGCTCAAGCAATTGGAAACGTAGAAGCTGTTAAAGCCGCTATGGGAATTGATGGAATCGGTGGACTTGAGTTCCAAGCACAAGCTCCTGCTGGTGTTGGACGTATGGTTCGTCTTCCTTTCTACCCAACTTCTGGTGCTGCTGGATACATTACTGGTAATGGTGATGCTACTGCATCTACAACTATTCCTACTGTATCTGTTAGTTTGACTGGTGGTGGTTTCTATGGAACTCAACCTGCTTCTTTCACAATGACAACCCCACAAATTTCTTGGGCAACATTGAGAATCGTTGGTTTTGAAACTGATATTCACTCTACAGCTTTCACTGATACTACAGCTGCAACTCTTGCTAACAATAGTGTTTCTGCTCCTAAGTTGGTTGTTCAAGACCTTCAAATTGGCGGTGGTGCTAACTTGTTTACTCATGAAGATTTTGCTGATGCTGAAATCTATGATGCTGCACAACCTGAGTTCTGCGGTCTTCGTGATTACCCAATTCTTAAGTCTCCAAACACCGCACAGGTAACTGTTGCTGTTGTTGGTGCTGAAGGAGCGGCTGCTGCTGATACTAATGTTCTTGTGTTCTCAGCTGCTTTGCTTTGTGAAGTACTTCAAGACGATAACTATGGAAGCCATATTCCTGGTCCTTACGCTCGTAAAGGTGCAATGGTCAGACGTGGCGGAAGTTTCGTATAATTAACCCAATTTATTAACTATATTATTAGGAGAAAATATCATGTCTTTAGCTACTGATCTTTCTGATGGAATTGGCGGATTGAAATTTGTTGCAACTGCACCTCCAGGTGTTGGACGACTTTGCCGCATTCCTTTTTACTTGCAAGCTGGCGGTTCTGCCTCAATTGCATCTTTGTCACCTGGAGCAACCCTTGCTGCTGGAGCTAACTCTCAAACATGTCCAATTTTGGCTGCTGGTGGAGCAATTGGTGCTAGTGGTGCTTCTGTTCTTCGTACCCCACAAATTTCTTGGGCAACCTTGAGAATTGTTGGTTTCGAAGTAGCAATCAACTACCCAAGCAACGCTGCTGGTGGTGCTCAAACTGAGATTCTTGTTTCTGACCTTAAAATTGGTGGTGGAGCAAACTTGTTCGTTCACGAAGATTTTGCACCTGCTAACATTTATGCTTCTGGAAACGATTCTTTCAGTGGTCTTCGTGACTACCCATTGTTGAAGTCTCCAAACGTTGCTGAAGTTCAAGTTGCAGTATTCTCATCTGCTGCTGGAGTTGCTCCTGCTACGGTTGCGAATCTTGCTGGCTTGCAATCTAACGTACTGTTTTCTTGCAACATGGTTGTTGAGATTCTTCAAGATGATAACTATGGAAGCCACATTCCTGGTCCTTACGCTCGTAAAGGTGCAATGGTCAGACGTGGTGGAAGTTTCGTATAATTAATCACTTGGTTTGATGTTCTTGTGGGGTGGCGAAAAACTTTTTAACTATAAGTAAAAAAAGTTTGCTCAACTTTCAAAAGTTTGCTAGACTATATTTGTGGTTAAAGTTTTTCACCCCCCACTTCATTTACCAAATTAACTTTTTTAGGAGAATATCATGTATTTAGGTGATGCATCTGATTTTACCCCACTTGATCTTGCTGGTTCTTTGGCTGTTAACATGGGTGTTACCCATTTGGCTGCTAACAACAGTTCATTTCGTGTTGGGATTATGAAAGACAAGAACGGTGACGTTCCTGCTTGGGCTGACGCTCGTTTGATCGGTGGAGCTGCTGCTGCCATCATTTCTCAATTCTTCGCTGGTGGAAATCCACAAATCCGTAGAATGGGACACGATGCTGCTGTAGGTCTTTTGGGATCTTACGTTGCTACTGAGACCTGTCGTTCCGCTGCTGAAAGCAAAATGAAAGGTGGTTCTGCACCTGCTGATGCTGCAGCTGCTGTTTCTGGTGACTACCTTTTGGGTATGGACGATGACGACTTGTTCGATGATGACGTACTTGGCGTTGAAGCTGAACTTGACGAAATGAACTTTGCTTACGGTTGGTAATCATAAGTTAATATCGATAAGTTAGTTACTTGTTTTTTCTAAAAGCACTGCCAACCGTTTTGGTGGTGCTTTTTTTTATTCATCTTTTGAATATTTTAGAGGTCAGCTATGAGTTCAAAACATTCTAAACTGCTATCTTTGAAAAAAAAGATTAAGCAGCAAATGAAGGTATCTCAAGGAAGTAAAAATGAGTTGGCTAATTTGCAAAAAACTTTGGATAAAGTAAATGTTGAGTTAGCCAGACTAAGTAAGCTTCATGGGAGAAAATCAAAGCACAGACGTGGAACAGAAAGAAGAGAATTGGAACAACAGAAAAAAGTAAACATTAACACAATAGGTGGTTTACAGTTTCAAGCAACTTCTCCACCTGGTATCGGTCGTTTGGTTGCTTTGCCTTTTTATCCTACATCTGTAAATGCAGATGTAACCACATCTTCTGGTACAAATGTCACATCTTCTGCTAATCCTGTATGTATTTTGTCTATTGGGAATACTACAGTAAATGCAGTAACTCCTTTTGTCTTAACTACCCCACAAATTTCTTGGGCGACATTGAGAATCGTAGGATTCGAGGTGGACATGAGAACAAATTGTGCTCAAAATACAAGTCCTCCAACTCTTTTGGTTTCGGATTTAAAAGTAGGTGGCGGAACAAACCTGTTTACGCATGAAGATTATTCTGATGGTTCTTTTTATGCGAATGAGAATGATTATTATGCAGGTTTGAGAGACTATCCTTTATTGGTTAGTCCAAATACAACTCAAGTATCTGTGTCAGCTGTTTCTCCAACAGCGACAGGTAATACAATTACTTTTTCAGCACAACTTATATGTGAAGTGTTGAATGACGATAACTATGGTGCTCATATCCCTGGTCCTTATGCAAGGGGTACATCGATGGTTAGAAGTACAGGAGTTCTAAAATGAAAGCACGTAATGCATATATACAAGGTGCAGGTCGGTTGGAATTTAAGTCAAGCTCTCCAAGTGGTATAGCAAGACAAGTTCTTATACCATTTTATTTAGAAAGCTCTGCTTCAAACTTTCAAGTTTTAACACCTTCTGGCTTGTCATCTACTTCATTAACTTCACCAAACATTCTGATTACACCAACAGGTGCAGGTGCAACAAACACTGCCGTTTTGAGAACACCTCAAATTTCTTGGTCTATTCTACGAATGGTTGGTTTTGTTACAAACATTTATACGCCTGCTATTCCAAGCACAGCTCCATTAGATGTTTGTTTTTCAGATCTTAAAGTTGGGGGAAGTGCTTCTTTGTTTGTTCATGAAGATTTTGGTTCTGGTACATTGTACCTAACAGACAATTCAAATCCTGGTTTGCGAGATTATCCTTTGGTTGTATCTCCAAACAGAGTTGAAGTTGCTGTTCAGGGTATGGGTTTGGCAACATCTCCTGCTACTCAGTTTTCTTGTGCTATCCTTTGTGATATTTTGCAAGATGATGAGTATGGTATCCATGTTCCTGGTCCTTATGCTCGTAAAGGTGCTATCCAGAAGAAGCGATAATCGTAGATATCAAGTTGATTGAGATGTTGTTATGAACAAGGTAGAAAGAGATTTTATAAATCAGTTTTTGGAACTGAGAAGAAGATTAACGTCTATTATCTTTTATAACATCAGTAAGCCAAATGATAAAAAGTCAATATGGCTTGCTGATGCAGCATCTCAATCTGTTCTTCTTACATTATTCTCTGCAAGATTTAATGAGTATCTTAAAGGCAATCATAAGACTTTGTATTATCAATATAAGGGTTTTTTTGAGTACATCAAAGATAAAACGCCATCTAAGATGATTGATACGACTAGCCCTGTTGAACCGATATCTTTAAATAAGAACATTATTAGAAAGATTGTTCCATTTGAAACAGATCAAGTGCATAGGATACTTGATGGTATTTTATATTTTGATGGATACAAGAACCTTGATCCTTTTTTCTTTCTTAGTAGGCTTTCAGAGGGTATGATCTCTTATCGAGCTTCTTTTTTGGGATCAAGAGTTTCATTTAGCATAAAAAATGAATGGCGTTCTGGTAGCGGTTCTTTTTTTACTCCTCAAGATGTGTCTGAATTTGTCATTGATGAGTTATGGTCTAAAAGCAATAAGAAGCTAAATCAATTATTTATAGATCCTACCTGTGGAACAGGTAATTTGGTTATTGCTTATGTTAAGAAATTGCTTACGAAATTTAAACCTCAAGATGTCGTAAGGGCGATAGAAAACAATGTTTATGGTTGTGACACAAATATTAAGTCATTAGAGATACTGCGATACTCTTTATGGAATATTTGTTTTCAATATAATAAGAAGCCAGATATTGGTAAGAATTTATTTCATCAAGATTTTTTGAGATTCAATAAAAATTTGTCTTTTGATATCTGTGCATCTAATCCACCTTTTGTTTCTATGAAAGGTATAGTTTTACATACTGAGATTTCAAAAAAAGCATTGAGTATCATAAAGCAAGATGGTGTTTGTTGTCTTATATTGCCAGCTAGTGTTTGTACTTCTAGTAAGTATTCATTTTTTAGAGATCGATTGCTTGATTTGAATGCATCTATAGATGTGCTTTCGTTTGATATAATGCCTAGTTCGCTTTTTGATCAACTTAAATATGAAAAGACAGCAAAAAGTTTTTCATCCTCGATTAGTGCGAGGGCATCAATATTTTTCATAAATAAGATGGGAGATAGAAAGGGTAAAATTAGAACAACAAGGATGATTAGATTTAAAAAGAGTGAACGAGATCAAGTTTTTAAGAAAAATAGAATACCATATTGTACTGTTCCTAGAAAGATGATTGAAAAGCTTGGTGTTATTCCTCATATTTCTTTTGATAAAGAATTAAGCTTGATGGATAAGATTGTTCAGTATAAGCCGATATCAGATTATCTTTCAGATAAAGAAGTTCCTGGAGTTGGTTACATTGAGGTAAATAGTATTTCAAGATACTTTTTATATGCCTCTATGGGTAAAAGTGTTTCAAATTCTGCAAAATTTAGATTGTATCCTAAGACAAAAAGAGATTACTACAACCTTTACTGTTACATCAATTCGAATATAGTGTATTGGTATTGGAGAAAAATGACTGAAAGTACAATGATTACAAAGTCTTTTATTAAAAGTGTTCCAATTCCTATTCTGGATGAATCTACAGCTAAAAGATATGCGATGAGATTAAAGAAGAACGAGTCTAAATGTCTTTTTTCCAGAGCTGGAAGAAAAAATGTGAACTTCAATCGAGCATATAATGTTCTTTCAGAAATAGACAGGAAATTTTTGGGGAGTATGCGTTCTGCAACACTTTGGAATGTTGTTAAGAAAAGTAAAGCAAATTCATTCTTTTTAAGAGATTACCCTTTCTAGGGGTACTTGCTTTTTCTGTTTTTATGGGCTATTATATCAAACGCAAACCCAAAAACAGGAGTTATATCATGCTTAGTTTGCTTTTTATTTTAGCTTGTGGTGATGAAGCCGAAGCACCAGCTGTAGAGGCTGAAAAAGTGGAAGAACCTGCTAAGGCGGAAGAACCTGCTAAGGCGGAAGAACCTGCTAAGGCGGAAGAACCTGCTAAGGCGGAAGAACCTGCTAAGACAGAAGAACCTGCTAAGGCGGAAGAACCTGCTAAGACAGAAGAACCTGCTAAGACAGAAGAACCTGCTATTCATTAACCCCTTAGTACATTTTACAGGAGACCAAAATGTTGCTACTTACTTTATTTCTCGCCTGCGGAGAAAAAG
>Ga0255761_10001602_pt1 | contig 20902 bp, 8 predicted proteins | sample 071ome_29_FD_179961 | JGI IMG/M metagenome (GOLD analysis project Ga0255761, IMG submission 179961) | Coastal salt marsh microbial communities from the Groves Creek Marsh, Skidaway Island, Georgia - 071407BT metaG (version 2) | ecosystem: Environmental > Aquatic > Marine > Intertidal zone > Salt... | reverse complement strand
ATCTCTTTTCATCGGGAGGGAGGCGCGCGCAGTTTTTTTATCTTTCCTCTAGGCGCGTCGATGGGGAAAATGTAACACTAATCACAAACTGACTAATCTCTCTGTCTCTCGTTTTCGTCGTCCGGGCGTGTTCTTTTTTCGTCGCGTCGTCGTCGTCGCGAACTCAACAGGTGACCGTGGTGGATTTGAACCAACAAAGAATCGACGCGTGGAACTCGGATAATCTCCCGATCTACGAACCCGGGCTCGATGAAGTCGTCAAAGCGTGCAGAGGGAAGAACTTGTTCTTTTCGACGGACTGCGAGGCGGCTATCCGAGCGGCGCAGTGCATCTTCGTCTCGGTGAACACGCCGACGAAGAAGACTGGTTTGGGTAAAGGGAAAGCCGCGGATTTGACGTACTGGGAGTCTGCGGCCAGAAACATTGCCGCGTGGTCGACCAGCGATAAGATTATCGTCGAGAAGTCTACGGTTCCGGTGAGAACCGCGGAGGCGATTGAGAAAGTTTTGTTGAGAAACTGCCCGGCGCCGGGCGTGCACTTTGACATTTTGTCCAACCCAGAGTTTTTGGCGGAAGGGACCGCGATTGATGATTTGACCACGCCGGATCGCGTTTTGATCGGTGGTAAGATTGAAAACGACCGCGGTACGGCGGCGTGCGCCGCGTTGGTTGACGTGTACGCGAACTGGGTGCCGAGGGAGAGAATTTTGACCGCCAACTTGTGGTCCGCGGAGTTGAGTAAATTGACCGCGAACGCCATGTTGGCCCAAAGAATTTCTTCCATCAACGCCATCTCAGCGTTGTGCGAATGCACAGGAGCGGACGTTTCTCAAGTCTCCTTTGCGATTGGTAAAGACTCCAGAATTGGCCCGAAGTTTTTGAACGCCTCGGTTGGTTTCGGCGGTTCGTGCTTTCAAAAAGATATCTTGAACTTAGCGTACATTTGCGAGTGCCACGGTTTGCAAGAAGTTGCCGATTACTGGTACTCCGTCGTCGGCATGAACGATTACCAAAAGACGAGATTCGTGAGAAGAGTTGTTTCCGCCATGTTCAACACCATTCGCAACAAGAAAATTGCCATGCTCGGCTTTGCGTTTAAGAAGGACACCGGGGATACTCGCGAAACGCCGGCGATTGACGTCGCGGCTGGGATGATTGAAGATGGTGCCAAGATTGCGTTGTATGACCCGCAAGTGCCGGAAGAACAAGTCAGAATGGACATGGGCGAGGAAGCTATGAAGAGCATCACGTGCTACAAGAACCCGACGGATGCGTTGAAGGATGCGCACGCCGTTACCATCATGACTGAATGGGACGAGTTCAAGACGTACGACTGGAAAGAAATCTACGAAGTCATGCACAAACCGGCGTTTGTGTTCGACGGTAGAAACATTTTGGACCACGCGCACTTGAGCGAGATTGGTTTCATCGTCTACGCGTTGGGCAAACCGATCGATCCGTTTTTGAAGTCCGCGGAAGGGGCGTAATTTTTTATACGAAACACAGAAGAGAAAGAAAGAAAAAACTTAGAGAGGCGGGCGCTGAGAGAGAGAAAGAAAGAAAGAAAGAGGATAAAACGAGTTGCAAAACGATGACGAACGGCGATGGTGACGACGGCAGAACGAAACGAGGAGGTTTATATAATTTACTATCTAAACTGATTAATTTGATACATTTTTTTACATCCACACAACACACACGGTGTTATGAATAATATGCTCAGTCGAACTCATCTTCGGCATTAATATCACCTCTCGCGCGACCAGTTTCTCCGTTTTTAAACGATATACTATCGTCTGGTCGTCCAACCATCACCTCTTCCTTAGTTATCGTCACCATGCCGAGTCTCGACACGCCGCTCGGTTTACGAACGTTCTTCGGCGACGTGTAACTCACGGGAACCTTTCCATCGTTCCGAAGTTTCGAATGGAAGGCGGCTAAATCTGCCGCAAACTGCATATCTTCGTCGCTCGCGACCGCACCGGGTTGTTGTCGTAAAACAACGTGCGAACCTGGAGCCCCGCGAACGTGAAACCACACGTCTTGAGGCTGCGAAAGGTGCAAAGAGACTGCTTCGTTTCCTCGAGAGTTGCGACCACAGAGCACGATTTTACCCGAAGGCGCCACGTACTGTCGAACGCCCGACATGAGTTGTTCTTTCCGCGACTGTTTACTATTGCTATTTTTGTTACTATTCTTCTTCTTCGCGTTATTCATCGCTTTGGCCTCGTTCGCCGATTGCTTATCTCTTGGTTTCATCAAGTTGGCGCGAACGAGCTCGATTTTAATTTCCTCGAGAACAATCTTATCCTCCAAAGAGGACGAAGAAGAAGACGAAGAGTTTTCGTCGTCGGCGGCGTCGGCGTTGGCGTCGTTGGCGACTCCGCCGAGAGACAGTTCGCGTAAATTAAACTCAACCTGTTCCAAGTATTCCCGTTCCTTCTCTAACTCCTCCATCAAAGGCAACACCGCGTCGGCGGTTCTACGTAACTTTCTCGCTTTCTTATACAGAGCTTCCGCGGTACCAATCGCGCCGAGATCTTTATCCACCTTGAACATTTTTGGTTCTCCGGTTTCGAAATCAAACCCGCTGACGAAATCGTCGTTTTTCTTGTACTGCGAAGCGTACGCCATGATCGCGTCTGCTTCCAAGGACATCTCGTCGTGCTTCTCGCCGGCTTTGATTTGCTTTTCAAACGCGGCTTTTTTGTTTGCAGATTTCTGCAACGCGCTTTTTACCGCTTTTAAACAATCGTTTCGCTCAGATTCGTATTCGTTTTCGTTCGATTTGTCTTCGTACATCTCCGCGAAGAGCGCTCCGAGCGAAAACGTTTGGTTGCTTTCGTCCTCATTCTCGTCGTCTCCGAGTAAGACGGCGTTTTCGGTTTCGTGAAGGAGAATCTGTCGCGTGTGCTCGCTGAAATACGCCTTGACATTGTTTGCTCTTCCTTCTTCTTCTTCTTCTTCTTCTTCTTCTACATTTTCTACTGCTTCTAACGCGTTGTCGATGCTCGAGCGCCATCGCGCAAACGCATCGTAAAACGCTTCGTAATACTTATCAGTCTCTGTCTCTGTCTCTTCTCCCGCAGCGGCGGCGTCGGCGGCTATCGCCCGTAACGTGCGCTCCAACGCCGGTGACACGCCTTGAAACGCTTTCGAGAGTGAGCCACTGTTTCCATCATCTTCGCCGTCGTCGATTAGCGTTTTCCGAAACTCCTTCCAGTCTCCAACTTCCATCGGATCTTTCCCGGGAGGCGCCGGCGGAAATGCGTACGGTTTCCCCAACACCACGCTCCTCACCTGCGACTGTTTCTCCCCAATCTGATGCGAACACGCTACCACATTTCTCGTCTTTGAATCTACTATGATGACGTTGCTCTTCCTCCCGGTCACTTCGCACACCAACTCGTATTCGCTCTCCCCTTTCACGCGCTCGGCGAATCGAAACACCGCCACGCGTTCAAATTTGATCGGAACGCGAGCATCGATTAAAATCTTGTCTCGCAAAAGCTCGTTCGCGAGAACGCCGAAGGACAATCGGTCTTGCTTCTTCGTTTTCCCGTCCTTCGTCGAAGAAGAAGACGCAGCAAACACCCTCGCAAAGTCCGGGTGCGAGCTGCACTGCAACACCACTCTTTCATTCTCTAAAGAAATCAAATTCACGCGCAACGTGTGTGGATCTGGTTGCGCGCAATGCGTCGCTTTCAGCGGCAATTTTGAGGAAACGTTCGCGACGGACGCCACGAGCGCCGTGAAATCAAAGTTTGGCGGAAGAGTAGTCGCATTCGCACTCTTCTTTTCCGCATTATCCAAAAGAGGAGGAGGAGAAGAAGTAGAGGCGAACGCGTGGGAGAAAGCGCGACGACGATGGCTTTCGATGCCGCTTTTCGTCGTCGACCAGTGACGATATTTACGATTATAACACGGAGGAGAGGAACGGAGGAGAGATGTCATCATTCTCCTGCGCATTAAATGTAATGCTGCGTGACGTCCGCGAGTGTGAGTGTGTAAGTGTGCGTGTGTTTGAGAGGAGGAGGAGAATTTGTGGTGAGCAAAGAAAAAATTTACGAAAACTCTCACCTCACATCTTCGTATTTATTTTCGTCTCTTCTATTTCGTCCGGACGCAAATGCTTGACGAAAACGTTCCTAGTGTTACTGCGAGTATTATTGACGGCAACAGCGATCGTGTCGCCGCTGTAATTCACCGCGAGCGTTGAAATCGAACTGCCCTTCTTAAAATCGCATACGGTTTCCAAATGTTCGCGCGTTTTCGTCGACCAAAGCTCAAGTTTTCCGTCGCCGCCGCCGGTGACGAGGAGGTTGGCGGACGGTTGCTGAACGAACGCGCAGCCGTTTATTGGTTGAAGCACGAATTTTTGGTTCTTCTTCTTCTGTTGTTGTTTATAATGTTGTTGTTGGTAGGCGAATTTTGGCCGCGCGTTGGCCTCGAAGGAGCGAACGGTTTCTCTATGGCAGAGGAAATTGTACGCATACTTTTCGTCCAATTCGTCCCGAAAAAACTCGACGGAGCATTTTGAATTGCTCAGTCCCAAGACAAAATCGCACGGCGGCTGATCAACTTTTCCATCTTCTTCTCTTTTGCTGCCGTACAAGTGTTTCGGATTTTCGCTCAAAGCGCACGAACGAACGTGTTGATAATCTTGTCCACCTCCCTCTCTTCTATTGATAAAAGACCGACTCGTTCGCTCAAAACTGGGCGCGTTCGTCAGTAAAATAACAGAAGAGTCGTAGCGACGCGTTTTTCCCTCCGCGGACACGAATAAAACTCGATTGTTCTTGGCATCGGCTACGTGCGGCTTGAACGGCAACGCGGTGCTCAAAATCTTTCTCGATCTCGAAGGCATGCGTAAATCCCACGCGTTCAAGTGCAAATCCCACCCTGCGGAGAAGACAACGTCGGGTTTATCTTCGAGGAAAAACACGTGTTTGATCGCTTCGTCGTGGGTCCCGACGACTTTGACGTCGTCGTCGTCGTTTATTCTCGAGACGTCTCCCGCCAACAACTCTCCACTCAGAGTTGCAAAGCATACGCACCCTCCCGCTTCTTCGGAACCGCCACCACCACCACCACCAACGCGTCCTCGGGAAGGAGAAAACGCGAAATCCAAAATCGGAGGACTCAGCGGCGTCGACGAAGAAACAGAGCGAGAGGAGGTGAACCGTCCCACGTATTCTTTCTCGGAAAAGAAAATAAGTTCGCCTCCCCACGTGCTCGCACAGACGAGAGAGGAAAACGAAGAAGAACGAGAAGAACAAGACGAAGAACAACTCCCACTCACGGCCAGTTTGGAAATCTCCTCCTCGAACGCGCGTCCCGTCAGTTTGCACTCGTCGAAGTCGTTTGCGATCGTCGGCATCATCGCTCGCTCGTTGTTTTTTATGTCGTTATATTGTTTTCGCTTTTAAAAGAGTGTTTTTAATAAGAGTGCAGAGAACGCGTGCGGATATTTTTGTGCTCTTTGAACGTGCTGACCTGAGTGTTTAAAAGCATACTCTTTGGTGCCTATTCTCAGGTGTCTCTGGTACTCTCGTGCCGTACTCGTCGGTGCGTAGTTTCAGATCCTCACAAAAATTAACACCCTAAATATTAAATTGCGCCTCTCGCTTAACCGAATTGAAATTTTACCACACAGACTTTGACGGGAAGCGCGGATATATTCCACCATCCATCTGCGCGTAAATCCGCACAAAACCCGTCGCGAGCGATTAGAGGAGCAAAACAAAGCTCCAAGCTTCACCTTTTGGCCATTTATAGCGAATAAAGAGGATTTTTGGAGACGACAGCGCGTCTTGAATTCCGGTCTTCTGCCTCGAGGTCTAGGGAGAAAGAAAGATCGGCGGAAGCGAATTCGCGCGCTAAACTCGGGCGTCTTTATCCGTCTAAATCCGCATAAAATTCAAAATGACCACCCAAAACAAGCAGAAACTACCTTTGCGCTTGAATTTTGTGCAAGAAGCGCCGACGTTTGCGCCATCTGAGGACGATTGGCGAGATCCTTTAAAATACATCGCTTCGATACGGGAGGAAGCCGAAAGGTTTGGGATATGCCGAATTCTCCCTCCCGAGAATAACGATGAATTCAAAAGGAATCCTCAATTGACCATCGACGCGTCTCAGTTTCACTTTCAAACGCGGATACAGACCGTGAACGAGCTAAACGTTTTCTCTTTACGCGTTCATGATCAAAACGACGACTATCTCGCGACGAAAGAGAAGGAATTTCGGTTAAAGTATTTACTACAAATGGGGGCGCACTTTGGCCAACCAGTGGAACGCTGGCCGCAGTTTTGCGGGAAGAAGCTGGACGTGCGAACATTATTCGAACAGGTGTTCGTGAAAAGAAAAGGGTACGAAAACGTGAAGACGAACAAGCAGTGGAAAGATATTGCGAGAGTTTTAGATCCGTCGGTGCGTTTGGACGGGACTTCAAACTCGTTCTTGTTGAAGTGTTTGTACGAGAAGTGGGTGTTGCCGTTCGAGAGGATGAGAAAGAGAGAGGAAGAAGAGGAGAAAAAGAGGAAAGAGGAAGATGAGGGGAAAGGAGGAAAGTCATCGTCGGCGAAAAAGGATGAGGAACAACAGAAACAAGAGGAACCGACGGAGGAAGAGAAAGAGTTGATCGCGGCGATGTTGGATTTAGAATTTCGATGTTCGGGACCGGCGCCGAAGAGACCGAAATTGGAAAATGGGTTGGAAGAAATCGCAGAGCAGTTAGAGATCGAGCGCATGACGGCACAGTCGTGTAAGCATTGCGGACAGAGCGGACACGATGACGAGGAGTCGTTTCTCATGTGCGATGGATGCGACCAAGGCTTTCACACGTACTGTTTGTCGCCGCCGCTGCAAAAGGTGCCGAAAGGCAAATGGTTTTGCATCGGGTGCGAAGCAGCCGCGCACGCCGTTGAGTTCGAAGACGGAGCAGAGTACTCCATGGATGGGTTTCGAGAGGCGTGCGCCGCATTCGATTTAGCGTTTTTTGGTGGGAACAATCCCCAGCATATGCAGATGCTTTTAGCTCAGCAACAGCAATTCGGTTCGTTCACTATTCCGTCCGGAGACGTAGAAGAGAGCTTTTGGCATATGGTTGAGGAAGGATGGCATGAGAAGGTCGAGATTCGATCTGCGGCTGAAATCGACACCACGAGACGAGGCTCCGGGTTTCCAAGGATGCGAGACGCTCCAAAGAAGACTTCTGGCGGTGGCGGCGGCGGCGGCGGTGATGACAACGGTAATGATAAAATGGAGGAAGAAGAGAACGAAACAGTTGCAAATATGCGAAAATCGCCGTGGAATTTGAATAATTTACCGGTTCTGAAAGGTCCAGGCGAACACGAAAGTCTTTTCGCGAGTTTGCCGGAACATGTCGCTGGTTTGTCGCAACCGTATTTATATGTCGGGTCGACATTTGCTTCGACAGGTTGGCACGTGGAAGAAAATAATCTGTATTCGGTCACTTATGAACACGCAGGCGCGACAAAAATGTGGTACGCTGTACCTGCGGCTTCTTGTGAGGCGATGGAGAACTCGTTCAAACGCGCCGTTCCGGATTTGTTTGAAAAGCAACCAAACGCGCTGATGCACTTAGTTTCGATGCTTCCACCGTCTACTTTACGAAACGATAACGTGCCGGTATTTCGTGTGGAGCAAAACCCGGGTGAGTTTATCGTAACATTTCCAAGGAGTTATCACTCGCAAGTTGATTGCGGGTTCAACGTGAGCGAGAAAGTTAACTTTGCGCCTCCAGATTGGTTGTCGCACGGCTCCGCCGCGGTGGAGCGATATCGATCGTGTCAAAAACCGTCGTTGTTCTGTCACGAGCGATTGCTATGCGATAGCGCAGATGTAACAATACCGAAACTCGGAGAAGACGAAGATGAAGATGAAGGAAAAGAAACAACCAGGACGATTAGCGAGAACACCGCGAGGTGGTTGCTACCAGAACTCCGAACGATGATGAATGAAGAACGCCAAGCGAGGGAACAGCTAGCCGCGGATGGTGTCGTCAGATCGAAGATAGTTGTCGATAAAAAGAAGCCTTCTTCATCGTCATCGTCGTCTGATGAAACAGAAGCTGTAGCTATAGTTAAAAAACCAAAAGAAGCTCGATTGCGAACGGCGAAGCGCGCTGCCAAAGATGAACCTGAGTGTGCCATCTGTCGCTCCATATTACATCTCTCCGGCGTCGTGTGTAAATGCAACGTCGGGCGAAAAGCGTGCTTGAGGCATTGCGCGGAAATGTGTGAGTGTGCGTCGGACAACAAAGTTCTTTTCTATCGCAAAACGTTGGAAGATATCGAGAAGCTCGCTTCAACGGTCGAGAAATCTACTTCAGCGGAGCATCGGAAACAAATGAATGCAGACTTCAAACCAATTGCTGTTAGCAAAGCTAGGATTACAAAGGCGAACGCGTGGATCAAGAAAGTTAAACAAGCCTTGGAGAAAGCCCCGATGCCTGAAATTGCGGATTTACAAAATTTAGCAGTCGCGGGAGAAGAGTTTGTTTGGGGCGGAAGCGAGATGGCAGAGACGCGCAAGTTGTCCGCAAAGATAGCGCTTGCCAAGAAATGGCAAGTTGACTTGACGGTTTTGAAAGCCAGAATGAACGGTGAAGAGTTAACGGTAGGTGATGTCATGCTCGAGGACGACGAAGAAGAAGAAGAAGAAGGAGAAGAAGGAAAAGAAAGGCAAAAAGACGATGAGGAAAAAGACATTGAAGGAGAAGCTGCAAGAACTGAAAAAACGCAAGATGGGGCCGACGACGCCGACATGGATGTCGACGGAGAGAAGAAGGAAGACAGGGAAGATGCCGGTGCAACGGCGACTACGACCGCTAAACAATCAAAGGACGGAGACGACGATCAACATGTTTCCAAGAAGGACAGAATTGTTCCTAGAATGAAACTGGACCGATTGGAAGAACTGTTGTCGACAAAACCGGTGCCAATGACCTCGGCGGATTTGAAATCGTACACCAATTTGAAATCTGACGCTGAAAACATTGAGAAAAGAGTCGTAGACGCGTTGAAAGAGTCACCATACCCTTCACCGAGAACCTGTGAAAAGTTATTGAAAGATTCAACGAAACTTTCCGTGGAAATTCCCAGTCACCATCGACTGTTCGAGCAGATTCAAAAAGCATCGAAATGGGCGGAAAAAGTTCGCGCCGCACTTCCTGGTCGTGCAGCTCGTGCTGGCAGAGGTGGTGGTCGGTCGAGTCACGAAGATCACCACGACGACGGCGACGATACAGCAGCAACTTTAGTACGAATTCACGATCTCGATGAGCTCGAGAATGAATCGCACGGGTTGCCGGTGTCTTCGATGGAGTTGCAAACCCTCATCAAGGCGCGCGAAGAGACGCACACGTGGCGTGCTCGAGCCATTTCGCTATTGGATACCAAGAATGCTCCTTTGTACGACGCAGAAATGTTGTTCAACGAAGGTAAAGAGCTCGGAGTGTATTGCGAAGAGATCACCACGATGGAAACTGCCGTCGACGACGCGTATGCATGGGTCAATAAAGCGCTCAAGATGGACATGCCGACCACGTCAATCGAAGAACTAAAGGCGCATTTGGAAGCCTCGAAAGCGCTTGCAATTACGGTAACCGAGTCGACGTGGCTTAAGAACCGCATCACCGTTCGCCAATGGGCCGAAGACATTAAGAAAATGCTCCTCGCAAAAGATCCGATCGACGATGCGATTAAAGCGGTAAAAGAGGGCGAGGACCTACTCGACTCTGCGGACTACGAAGTCGCTCCAGACGAAGAGAAACTTTTGTTGACTTTAAAAGGCCACGTAGATGCCGGGAAGAAATGGGAAGTCAAAGGTCGGCAAGCGGTACAATGCGCGAATTCAAAGAAAGAAGCAGACAGGAAGTCTCTCGATGAAGTTGCGCAAATTGTCCGCGAAGGAGCAAACATCCCTCTCAATCTCGAAGGTTTCGATTTTCTTCAAGAAACCGTCGCTACCACTAAAGCGTGGCTTGAACGCGCGCAGCCATGTCTGAAAGGCAAACAGCTCACCCGACGTGGGACGGCGCAACCACTACCGACTTTGGAGGAGGCGAAGCAGCTCGTCAAGGAGGCGCCGGACTTGAAAATCTACGTGAAGGAGGTTGCCGCTTTGATCGAGCGTGTTGAAGATGCCGAATCTTGGAACGAAGAAGCAGAAGATTGTGTCTCTCGATGGCGCGAAGAAGGCGCAAAAGTTACGTTTAAAGAATTGGAATTATCGCACGAAGACTTTGGGTTGGAGTTACCAGCGATGGAAACGGTGAGAAAGCGAGTCCGCGCGTTGGATTGGGAAGAGAAAGCGAGAGAGTGTTTTGCGTCTATTCTGGAGCGAATCGAAGGCACCGGTTCCTCAGAGAAAGGGAGCGGCAAGTCGTCGAAAGCATCGAAGAAATCACAAGAGGAAGAAGAAGATTTACCAGAAGATGCGTTATTAGACGAACTTCATGAAGAAGCCTTAGACTTAGATGAACTCAATCCGAAACTTCTCGAAGAGGTGAACAGCAGATGGAAACTCGTGGACGAGTGGCGACAAAAAGCAGACGCGATGTTGAATCCAGAATTGGACGAAAACGGCAGACCAAAGCAAACGATCGGTCCGGACGAGTACGACGCCTTGATTTCGGAAGGGAAAAAGTTACCTGCGATTGTTGCAAAAGTGGACGAGCTTGAGGCAAACTTGGCGAATCATCAGGTTTGGTTTACGGCTGCCAGAGAGTTGTTAGCATCGGCGCCGGTCCCAGCAGCAGCTACTGGTGCGGGTGAAAATGGTACAGCTGGAGAGAAAGCAACCGGAGGTGATGGTAAAGAACAGGAGAAGCAGAAGCGACGCCCGTTCTCGGACTTCAAAGATTTATTAAAGGAAGTCGAAAGCGAAGGCGACGCGTTTATGTGCCCAGAACGAGCGCAATTGACCGCGGTTGTCACTCGATGCGAAGAATGGAACGAGAATCTACGAATGGCATTATTGCGTCGTTCGTCAGGTAGTGCAGGCATTCCGTCCACCGCCGCTGGTCCGGGAGTGGATGAGAACAGACAAGAGGTGCAATTGAATTCCAAGCAAGTTCTGCAAACGATTTTGGAGTCTATACACGCTGCGATTTTGGATGTCTCCGGGACTGGTATTCCTCCAGAAACCGAAGACGGTCAGTTTTGTCTTTGTAGACAAGCTGGGGGCGTGCAAATGCTCGGATGCGACGATTGTGGTGATTGGTATCATTTGAAGTGCATCAACGTTTCTGCTTCTGCGGCGAAAACGATGAACAACTACGTGTGTGCGCCATGCGTGGCAAAGAATGGGAGGCCGAAAGCGCTGTCCTTGGAAACGTATAAATCTGTCCATCGAACGAAGCGTCCGAACATATTAGCGTTGAAAAGAGCTCTGCAAGAGTCTGTGACATTTCCGTGCGAAATGCCTGAGGAAGAGTTGATCACTGAAATTGTCAATGCTCACGACGCGTGGTGCTTGCGCGTTCGTGAATGCTTGCACAATCATCACGTCCTCGAATCTTCCGCGTCCGCGGAGGCACAAGCTGCTCAAATTGCGAGGGCAACGACCAGAAGAGAAGCTGAAGCGAGAGCGAGAAAGGTCAACGAGGCGCAAATGCGCGGTGGAAACCCGCACAACGCCGAATTGACGGCTATTCAACATGTCATGCTTATGGGTCAATCTGTCACCGCTGCGGCGACGCAACGCACGATTGCTTTGCAAGGCGCGCAAGCCAATCCAGCTTTACTCACCGAGGAATTGAAGAATATTACCATCAACCAACTCACTCAACTGCAACAATTTGGCGTTCAGTTGGCGTTGTGTCAGGCGCAGTTACACATGGCGCCGGCGATTTCGCACCCGCACATTGTCCACGTCTTGATTTTACGCGATCGACATGCAAAGCTCATGGAGAAACTAGCGGTTGAGTTAAAGAAGGACGACGGAGAGCAACAGATATTGGCGGCCATTACGCAAGCGATGGATCCAAATGCACAAGTTGCAGTGCCCCCATCTGTAGCTGCTGCGAACGTCGAAAAGGAAGCAGCCGCAGCGGCAGCAGTCGCTGCAGCGGCGAAGGAGAACGACGATTCGAAAGGGAAAGAGCAAGCCCAGCCCGAGGACGATGTGAAGAAGGAAGCCGAAGTAGCGCCAGCAGCCGCGCCGTTAGTTCCCGCGTCGAAAGGGGGCAAGAAAGGTAAAGCTGCTGCGAAAGGTAAAAAAGGTGCGAAAGGGAAGAAAGCCACGGAAGAAGTCGAAGTTCCGCCAGAGGCGGCTCCAGAAGCGGACAAGGAAGAAGAAGCGGTGAAAGAGGAGGATGCAGCAGCGACGCCGATGGACACAGGCAAAGACGAGCAAGCCGCGCAAGCCGCGCAAGCCGCGCAAGCTGCTGCAATCGCAGCGCAAGCCGCAATGCAACAACAGTTCGCGCAACAACAACAGTTCCAGCAACAACACGATCAACAATTCCTCATGCATCAGCAACAGCAAATGCAGATGATGGGTGCGATGCAACAGGCAGGACAAGAACAAATGTTCAACGGTGCTGGTCCAGATGGTGCGCAACAACCCGTCGGGATTGACCCAAAAAAGCAAATCTTCGCCGGCATGAAAGGTGCCTTAGCAATGGAATTGGAACCAGTGGAGGAGACGTTGGCGTTGATGAGAGAAGTTTGTGGCCCGGCGTGGCGACAACGCGCCACAGCTTTGATGCGAGGCCCACCATTCCCAAAACTCATCGAGTTGCACGAATTGAAAGAAACTGCCGTAGCTGCTGGCCTTTGTCCAGGAGGTGGCGTCGATCCGTTGGCCGATCGCGCTTTTGCCTTAGAATCCGCAGGTCAACTTTGGCTTGAACACGCCGCCACTGTCGTCGAAGATAAATCCATTCCAATCGAAGCCGCTCGCGTTCTTTTGCGCGAAGGTCGGGCATTACCCGTGCATCTCAAAGACGAACTTGAAGAGTTAGGCGAACGATGCGAGCTGTATTGTGTCTGCCGATCCGCGTACGATGCAAAACGATCGATGATTTGTTGCGATCGATGCGACGGCTGGTTTCACTACGAATGCATCGGAATGCAACCGCCTGGCTTAGACGAGCAAGAAGAGGCGAATATTAAGTTTGCATGTCCGCAATGTTGCGAGAACCAAGGCATTCCATACGTGCCGTTCAGACCCCTCCAATAGAAAGAAGAAAAAGGCTTGGAAGGGAAAACGAGAAGCGTGTGCGCTGCAATTTCGTCTCTTCGAAACCAAGAATAGTAAATCTATCTATCCTATAATAACAACGTGTAGCATCAAAACAACAGACAGTGATATTAATAGAGCGTACAACTTTTTAATTTAATAATACAACAAACTTGAATACATATCTAAAGCAGCATCTGAGTATCAATCTAAGAATTTACCTCGCTTTAATAGTTGCGAGGGTTGTAAAATTTCTTGGAATGCGACGATGTCCTCGTGCTCTTCCTTGTCGGCGTCGCCGTCTCTATCACTACTTTTTCTATCATCGTAATCATCGTGCACGATCGTTACGTTTGTTTTTCCTTCTCCTTTCTTTTTTCGTAAGCGTAACCGCTCGACTAATCCTTTCATGTACTTCGGCCTCGAATAATTTGCCACCGATCGCGATAACCAAATCGCGCGCAACAAACGTTTTTCTTCTTCGCTCATATCTTCTGATGATGAAGATGTTGACAAAATTCTCCTCTTTCTATCCTCAGTGGCGTGATAAAGCAAAAGAGCAGCCGATACGGATAAATTAAACGATTCCGTGAAGCCAGACATAGGTAAATACACTTTACCATCCGCCAATTCCTTTGCGGCTTCCGAAACACCGTCTAGCTCGTTACCAAACACCACCGCCGTCGGTATCGTCCAATCGTATTCTCCGACCGCTTTCGCCTTTTCGTTATCAAAATCCGTAACTAGAATTCGAAATCCGCGATTCTTGACTTTTTTCACCATCTCCTCGGTAGACTCGTACTGCGATATGTGTTGCCATTTGACAGCACCGCCACTAGTACGACCGGACTGTTTAAATACTAATCCTTTCTCCGCAACGACGCCAACCGCGCCAATCCCTAACGCCTCCGCTGACCGACACACCGCTAAGAAATTACCAGTGTCGTACGTTTTCTCCAATATCGGGAGCAAACTAAACACCCGCTTCGAAACCGTCTCCTCGATCCTTCGTATTCGATCCGCGCCAATCATGTTATTCCCGACGACAATCTCTTCGATTTCCTCTATCTCCGCCTGCAAGCCTTCAAAATTCAGCGCATTTTTTGACGTGAACGGGAATATTTTCTTCGCTCTCCTCGTCGTCGTTTCGTCGTCGTCTTCCTCCTCATCTTCCTCGTCTTTTTGATACACTCGCTTTCTTCCGTGATAGACGTAATTTTTATCGAACGTGCGATTGAGCGTTTTATCGTTGAAACCTCTCCGAATGGCTTTCGCGGAGAGCGTCGGCATCGTCGTCGTCTTCTTCTCCTCGTCGTCTCCTTTTTCCGTCTGGTCGTCCCGCGACGACGACGAAGAGGAGCGGGAGAAGCACCCGACGCCCGAAGAAAAGTTTTCGCCGCCGTAAAATTGGAAAAAACCGACGGCGGGGAGAACACGAGCAGCGGCTTCGTTCCTTCTCCTTCTCCTCCTCGTCGTCGTCGTTAAAGGAACGAAGCCGCTGCTGGTTGTCGTCGAGGAGAGCGAGGACGAGAACATTTTTGTCGTTTTCAACGCACCACTCGCTCGCGAGAGGAGGAGCGGACGCATGCTCTCGCGCGCGCGTCTTTTTTGAAGCACATCATCACCTACGAGGAAAGAGAGAAAAGTTGTTTTGCTTACGAGAAGACGAAGAAAGTCTCCTTGATTATTGCGATGATGATACACGATGTCTATTCTATTCTATGCTGCTAAAATCTCTCTTCTCTCTTCTCTGTCTCTCATTCTACGCGCGTAATGCTAAAAGTTTTTCTCGGCGTAGTCTTTAACGTCGATGTCGTCTTGTTCGCACGGTTGTCCCGGACAACATATTCGAATGGCGTTTTCCGGCTTCTCGTCGACTTCGTACGCCATCGCCTCTTTCGCGTACCTTCGAAACAACTCTCGGTAGTATTGCAATCGAGCTCTTTTCGTGAAGTATTTCTGGGCGAACCTTTGACCATTCTTTGCGACTCGTTGCATCTCTTCGTCGTGCGTTCGCGCGTGGTGTAAAACTTCTAAGATGTCTTCTGGTTTCGAATCGTCCTCCCAAAACTCCAAGTAATGCGTCTTCGGCTTTAAAAATTGACTGAAATACGTCTGGAACAACTTCTTCTCGCTGACGAGGACGGAGTTCAAACCGAGCTTTTCCTCGAACTGGAACGAGTGGCCCTGACCGTCCAAGTGAAGGATATACTTATGTTTCATGTGTTCTCGAAGAGAGATTTTGTTGAACATCTTCACGTCTAAGAAACCATCCTCGAGAGACGTTCGATTTTCGGCCCAATCGACGAAATTTCTCCTCGCTCTGACCTCGGCGTGTCTACCCAACCTCGGGTACATGTGAAACCGCCCGACGAGTTTGTCGTCTTTTTCCGACCACGGGAACTCTCTGTCGAACTCTTCTCTCTTCGCGTACACGTTCGCATCTATTCTGTTGTGCCGAAACCCAAATCCAGGGTGTAAAATGCACCCGGTTTCCTCCGGAAACTCTTTATCCCGGCAAAAGCAAAGCACCGGAAGCCGTTCCTCGTCCGGCGGGTTGTAATCGAACGACGACAACGCCATTTCCATCGGCGGTATCTTAGAAGCACCATTCGTACCATCCTCGATTCCTTCTTGTTCTTCCACTTTCGTCTTTCCGAAAACCTCGCAAAAGTCGTAGAAATACTCGTAAAACAGCTTGATGTGGTGACCGTTAAACTCCTGCGACGGTCTTCGCGTGGTGAGATACAACTCGTCGTTGACCCACGCGAATGCAAACGCGCGATGGTTTTCCGTCCCGTACTTGATGGACGCGCGCTTGCTCATCTCTCTGGTGACTTTATTCGGAGAGAACGGTTTTAAATCTTCGGTTATTTGTCGGTACAGGAGGGAAATGTCATCGTTACTATCGTTACTCTCGTCGTTCTCGTCGTCGACGATGATTTCGGATTCGATTTCTCGTTCCGCTTCTTCGGCGAATTCCAATCGCGTTTCCAACGAAACGCGTCGCTTATCATTATCAGAATCTCCTCTCACTTCTTCACCATCACCTGAGTCGTTACGCTCCGCAGAAGAAGAAGAAGAAACGAAGGAAATTAGTATCGAGAGGAGTAAGAACGGGAGGAGGAGGAGGAAGGGGAGACGACGACCAGCGCGTAACATCAATTCAGAGTTTGTTGGTGTGCAGCTTATTAAGTTCCAAAAACACAAAAGTGTAAAATCTGAAATCAATCTGAAATCTGAAACCCTAAATAACCTCGTTTTGAGTTTCGATTGCAACACCAATCAATCTTCACAGAAGAGAGAGAGAGAGAGAGATACGATAGAGAGAGAGAGAGAGAAGAGAGACGAGAACGCTTTATACAAAAAAAAGGAATGAAAGAAGGAACGAAGAAGAAGTCGGTCGTGATCGCCCGCGGCGCGTCCACTTTATTTTCGCTAAAAAATCCCCCTCCGCTTTCGTCTTTGCTCGCTTTTTTGTTGTTCAACGCGCTGTTGTTGGTGAATTGGATGGCCGCTCCGGTGGCAGCGGCTCCGTCGTCGAGACGAGGGAGCGGGTCGCGTCCGAGACGAAGTTTACCGTCTTCGAGGAACGGAAATAATGATAAGCAGCAGCAACAGCAACAGCAACCACCGATGGAGCAACAACCAGAACCGAGGAAACGAACGTGGATGAACCATTTCGTGCAACACGACGAGTGGAATTGCACGCAAATTCCGTCGAATCCAGTCATCATAGGCGGGGACGGAGGCGGCGTCGGACACTCGCTGGAGAAATTTTTAATCGAAGCGAACGCCGTGCAGTTTGGACCGGTGGACTACGAGGGAAACTCGTTGGCAGAGATTGAATCTGGCGTGGATACGATGGTTTTGGACATCATGGAGTGGGCGGGAAGACCTCTGTACGATCCGAACGACATGCCGTATCAGTTGCAATACGACGTGGCGGACCACTTGTGTAGGATGTTCGCGAGGCAGGAGAAGTGGGTGCACCCGGATCAAACCGAGACGTACGTGTCGAAGGCAGATACGCCGAGGTGGGGTTGGAAAGACCCGTACGCGCAGTATTTGTTGCCGTTGTTTGCGGATACGTACATGAGAAAAGCGACGTACGTGCACTTGGTGAGAGATCCGAGGACGTTTCCCATCGGCGGGTTGCACGAAAAGGAGAGGCGATTGCAACGGAAATATTTCGGCGAGGCGAGATGGGAAAAGTTGACGAACAAGTTTGAGAGAGAGTGGGAACATTTAAAATCGCACGCGCAAATGCAAGGTGTGAAGAAAGAGGACGTTATTGACTTGTTGAGAACAACCGCGCATTGGACGGCGGTGAATTTTGAGGTGGCTGCGTTCGCGCTCGGACCGTATCGCAACCACGCGATTATTTTGAAGAGCGAAGATTTGGTTCAACCGAGAAACGAACACTGGAAGTTAGTCGGAAGCGATGGAATCCCAAAGCCCGCGCACATGTTGAGAGTGCGACCGCTGAATAAATTGATTCAGTTATTAAAGTTACCGGCGGATATTGCGAACAAAATTTCCACCTTTCAATACTTGCGTTCGAAAGCGTCGCATTTTTCCAGACACGAGAAAGATTTCGATTACCGAGTCAACTCGCCGTTGGTGGACGTCCAAACGCGAATCGCGAACAGGACGTTGGCGTTACTGAAGTACCCGATCGATCCGGATATGTTCGTCCCGGACCATCCGGACGATGACCACCCGCGCGGGCACGGCCATCGAGTGTCCGAATCCTACTTCGATTCTGAAACTAACGAAGCCGACGCGACCATCTACGCTCACCCGGAGCACCGATACACGGACGAAACCAAATGGCAACGTCCAGACGACAAGCACGAAATCGACTCGCGCACCGGCCGCATCAAGGAATCCGAACACATGCTCGGCGTGCAACTCAGACCGACCGAGAGACACAGAGAACACATCCGAAAACAAATCCCGCCAGAAACGGACGAACACCGCAGAATCAAGAAAATGTTAGACGATCACGCCAAGAAGAACGATATCGTAGACAACTTGGTCGTCAGAGGACAGAAAGTCAAAGATTTGATGATGCAGTACAAGAAAAAGTAAAATGTACGAGGAGAGAGAGAGAGAGAGAGAGATTGCGAAGAACGAGCGAGAGAGAGAAAGAGTTATGTAATACATATACCATAGTGAACGATGAGAAAAAAAGAAAAAGCACACGTAAAATACACTTACCGCGCGCATGCGCAGAACAACGCGCGAGATTCTGCTCGGAGAGAGACTGAGAACCAGAGAGCGAGTAATCGCGGATTCATCGCTTTTTCTTCATTCAAAAAGCGCAAGAAAGACGTCTCTTATAAAAAACTCTCCGAGGACAAGAACCACCAGAGACGCGCGCGCGCGAAACAACAACTACGACAAAGACAGAGAAAGAAAGAGAAGAACCGATTCGATGTCGTTCCTTACCGAGGACCAAGTCAAGTGCTACGAGCTCCTTCAATCCGCAAAGTCGAGCGATTTCATCGACGTTTCGTTTCTGCGAATCGTGCACCAAACGGTCGCGAGCGCGTTTCCGGATGTGCTCGTGAAGAGAAGAAAGAAGAAGAAGAATAGAAAAGGCGGAGATGGCGACGACGTCGAAAACATGAACGATACGGACAGATTGAACGAAGTGTTCTTAGTGTGCGTGCAAATCGGATTAACGTCCGTTATCGTGCACTTCATCGATGAAATTTCGAACGATGCGAATTGCGTTTCGGCAGACGCCGTGGAAGCGCGGCTGCGAGATGGGGAGAACATCTTTCAATTTATGGTCGATTTAATGGAAGAGGAGAAAGAGTCGATGATGGAAGCCGTGAAGAGAAAGAATAGTAGCAGCAGCAGCAACAGTAAGACAGAAGAAGAAGAAAAAGAAGAAGAAGGTGCGTTGGCGAGGGCGATGGTGACGTTTCAATGCGCGCGGAGGGTTTTCGAGACGCTCGGCGCCGAGGACGTCGGAAGCAGACGCCATAACAGCAGCAGTAGCAGCAGCAGCCACAATATCGACAACAATAGTGATAATATAATGATTGAAAAGTTGAACGCTTTGCGAGACGAGTCTATCGATTTAGCGAACAAAGCGGAGGCGGCGATGTGGGCGGTCGAGGAAGGGTTGTTGAAAAGCGGGCACTTAGGGAACAAGTTTTCCGGCGTCGCGAAGTGGTCCAACGAAGTGAAAGAGAGGCGTGCGAACGCAAAGACTGCATATGGGTATGACGATATGAGTCGTGGCGACGATGGCGACGAGTGTTGCTTGTTCGTGGACGTTTTGTTGCGGTATCTGAAAGAGAAGAGCGGTAACGCAGATGTCGCGTCGTATCCTTTCAAATCCGTTCCGGACGCGTTGAATGCCATCTGGGGCGGGAGAGGAGGATCATCAGAGGATGAGGAAGTTGCGCAAGTCGTAAAGAAGTCTTTGTTTCTATACTACATCCTAGACGCGGGATTACCATGGAAAGAAGCACCGGCGCGGTACGCTCGCAACGCCCGAATCGGTTCCAAAACGTACTCTGAAATCCGTCTTGCGTCTTTACTCGACGAGTCTTGGACGTTTGCCAGTGAACCTTTGAAGGATATCATCACGAGCGAAGCCTTGCCGAATTGTGCGACGTTATCTGGACGCTTTTTACCGTTACAGTTCGTTAAAGTCGTGCACTTGCGAGGCGAAACTGCGGCGGCTTTGCGAACGCTGAGAGCGAGAGATCGAAACGATTTCACGTTTGAAAGTGTCGAGAAGGCGACATTAGACGTAGAAGTACGAATTGAATTAGGATTAGTCGCGGAGGCGTTTTTATGCGCGAAAGAGCAATTGAGTTTAGCAGTGAGATCTATGGCCGCTACGAAAGGCGACGAAGAAGAAGAGAAAGAAGAGTTGATTGTCATCGAACAATTGGCAAACATATTAACCATGAAAATTGCCGAGTACTGCGCGGACGTTCGACAACTCGATCAAATCATCGCCATGCCGTTGCAGAACACCGCACTGAATGGATCCATGGAACGCGCTTTTCTCTCTTGGCTTTGGGAGAACAAAATACGCGATGATGTCAGCGCAGAGCACACGATTCTATACTTTTTACAGCGAGGCCGCACGGCAGAAGCGGTGGAAGCTTACGCGAGAATTCTCGATTTAGAAAGGCGAGGCGGCGCAATCGCGTGGGGAAAAGCGAAGAAAGAAACGATTGAAATGTTAGAGGAGCGAGCGAAAGATTTACCGGTGGTCGTGCAACAAATGTCGACGGACAATTTAGGTACCGGGTCGGTGAAAGTCGATGAAAAGTTAGGCCGAGAGATGGAGAGGATGAAAACGGAAGATAAATTAAGCGCGGACGTGACGATATTAGAAGCCGTTTCTGCGGTGGCATCTTCGGCTCCAGACTTTGTGTTGAGAGCAGCTGGAGACTCTGGAGTACAGCCGAGCCCATTCTTGAGACCATTAACGACATCACCGGCATCTGGAGACGAGTTCCCTCGCGATGCATTGCGCGCGTCCCAAACGCATCGATTAGCCCGATCGCCTTTCGATGTTGGCGGGCCCGGTCGGCGTCAAAGTAGTAAGAGCAACGTCGACCAAGCGGGAGAAGACGCGAATATGATGCAAGTAGCGGACGTTGGCGCGAACAATGTTTCGTTTGCGCGTCGACCGAAACTTTTCGTCCGATCG
>Ga0255761_10001599_pt1 | contig 20908 bp, 14 predicted proteins | sample 071ome_29_FD_179961 | JGI IMG/M metagenome (GOLD analysis project Ga0255761, IMG submission 179961) | Coastal salt marsh microbial communities from the Groves Creek Marsh, Skidaway Island, Georgia - 071407BT metaG (version 2) | ecosystem: Environmental > Aquatic > Marine > Intertidal zone >... | reverse complement strand
AGGGTGTGAAACCCTAAACCCGGTAGGGGAAAAAGTCGTTATAAAAACACCCACAAAACACCCATCACGCACACGAACAACACCTTTCGTAACTTCTTCGGTCGCGCCTCTGTTGTCGTTCTCATCAAAAGGGAGAGAGAGAGGGAGAGAAGGAAAAAGAACAGAAGAGAGAGAGAGAGAGAGAGAGAATATATACACGTAAACAAATGACTGCTCCAGAAGAAGAAGAGGAAAGGCGAAAAGGGATTAGAGATTTCGTGAACGCGCGGAGGAATACGAATAACACGAATATCAAAACGCTGTGTCTGATCGTCGTGGACGTCCAAAACGACTTCATGCTTCCGTCTGGCGCGTTGTCCGTCGCTAACGCGGAGGAAATCATCGACGATGTGAACTATTTAGTCGACATCATGACCGCGGAGAAGGATTTGGTGATTTTCACGCAAGACTGGCACTGTCCGAAACACCACTCGTTCGCGAGCGAACATCGAGGGAAGAAACCGTTCGATGTCGTCGAAATTGACGACGACGAACAGAATACGACAACTAAAACAACGACTACGTTATGGCCGGACCATTGCGTGCAAAACACGAAAGGCGCGGAGTTCCACGAGAAAATTCGAGTCCCCGCTTCGGCGAAAGTCATTCGGAAAGGCTTCCGCAAACGCGTGGATTCGTACTCGGCGTTTGTGGAAAACGATAAACGCACGGAGACTGGGTTGGGCGAGTATATTCGCGGCGTGAATAAAGGATTAGAATTATCGTCGTCGTCGTCGTCGTACTCATCGAATAATAACGATAATAGTAATGGTGACGGTGCACCAACGCGCATAATCACGGATTGCATCGTCGTCGGCGTCGCTTTCGATTATTGCGTTCGCTTCACCGCGGAGGACGCGCGCGAACTCTTCGACACGGTGGTCGTTTTGGAAGATTTGACGCGAGCGGTTGGTCTCGGCGACTCGCGCGAGGAAGCGAGAGCGGCGATGGAAAAGAAAGGCGTCTCAATTGTAGCAACGGATACTTAGCTCGCGCACGCACTGACACACACAAACAGTTCCCTTTTTAGGGAAAAACTTCTTCATTCTTCTCTTCGTTCAAAACACACACACACACACGCTTTTTTCATAACATCGAGACACCACATCATCGCGCGGCGCAACAATATTAATAACAAGAATGGGTGGAACTGCAAACATCCGCCGAGAAGCCAAAGCGAATCGCGAAGCGGAACAAGCAGCCGCGAAAGCGGCAAAAGACAAGAAAGCCGCCGAAGATGCGAAATTCGCCGGCCACGAAAACCCGAAAACGAAAAGAGATAAAAAACGCGACGCGGAGATGGAGAGAGAGGACGAACAAGCGGCAAGGAAGGCGGAGAGCAGACGATTGGCGAAATTGGAGGAGGAAGAGATGGCGACATTCGGGCAGAAGAAAGCATCCGCGAATAAAAAACTGACAAAATTCGAAATCGAACAAAACAAAGCGATGGATGCCAAGGCGCGGTTGAAGGCGAAGTTTGCCGCGAAGAAAGAAGCGGAGTCGTACGTCGACGTCGACCAAATCGAAAATACAAACAGAGAACGCGCGGCTCTAGACGCGACAAATGCAGGGGGTACCATCGACAAGGCGGTCAAAGAGTTGACCGGATTGGACATCGCGAAGAAAACGCAACCGGTATCGATGAAGGCCGCCTACATGGCCTTCGAGGAGCGAGAGTTACCGGGATTGAAAGAGGATCGACCGGGGTTGAAAAAGAGTCAGTACGACGAGTTGTTGAGTAAAATGTGGAAGAAAGACCCGACGAATCCGGTGAACATCGCTAAAGAAGGCAGATAGAAAAGAGAAGATAGAGAGAGAGAGAGCGTCGATATGCAAAAAGTGTAATAAAAAAAAATATCCATTTGTCCGCAGTTTCCAAAACGCACACGAACACACATACAACACACACTTTCATCGAGAAGACCACGCGCGCCAGTTTGAGATTATATATAACTCGTCTTCTCATAAAAAGCGATGATGATGATTGCGTCCACGTCTTCTTCTTCTTCTTCTTCTTCTTCTTCTTTGTTGATATCGTCGTCGTCGACGCATCGTCAGCATCGTCGGCGAAATATTACTATCCAAAGACAAAAGCGTCGTCCGATGAGATGCGACGACGGGAGAAAGACCACGACGCGAGCAGCTCTGGGAGAAGGCATCTACGATCCTCCAAACTCGAAAGAGGAGGCGTTTTCGCAGTGTTCGACCGCGATCGAACGTCTCGTTTCCGATGGAAAGAAGAAGAAAAATTCGAGCAAAAAACGAGCGATGCGAAAACAAGTGGCCAAAAGAGGCCAATTTTTATGCGTGGAATTACCGGTGATGGACGCATCCGCGTCCTCGACGGCGGATATGGCGTTGTCTCTTTTAGGATTTGATGAGGAAGGCGCGAGCGTGGTGTACGCGGACGGAGAAGCGGCGAGGATAAGTAATGAAAAGAATGACAGAGTGGAAACGTTCTCGCTCGTGGAAGCGATGGAGAAAGAGGCGGATTTCACCGTCGCGAGCGAAAAGACCGGGGCGGTATATTTGGTCGGGTTTGGAGAAGATGAAGTTGAAGAGGCGGTGAAGTTGACGAAGAAAATTAACCCTGCGCGAGCGATTGTATTGGTAAACGCCGAGTGGATGCACGCCGGTGATGGAGGAGATATTTATAAATCGGAAATCATAGCGAGCGGGAAAGACGTGGATTCAATTTCAGAGACGGAGAAGTTCAAGAATCAATTCTCGGTGGTGTACTCGTATTTGCCGTTACAAATTGAGAATAAGGTGTTCGGCCAAAACGCCGGTGGCGCTGTGTTTAAGTGCGTCTTAGGTGGCGCGCCGAGCGGGACGCCGTGGAGAATCTTAATGACGGATAAAGATGGGAAATTTAGTCAAGTCGGCGCGATGCAACGAAGACCAGAAGGCGAGGACATTCAAAACACTTTTTACAACGCGTACGCGGCAACGAGTCAGGTTAATAAAGGCGTCGGAGCGGTAAAGAGTACGTTCGATAAGTTCAAAGAGAGTCTACCGAACCCGTTCGGCGGTGGTGGAAAGAAGTAGGGAATAACAAATTATAGGAAAACAAAAGCAAATGCGGCGTGAAGAAAACAACAATACTGGTTTGTTATGTACGGAAATGTTACGGTAGTACCTGGTGCTATATTCTTCATTAATGACTCTTAAAAAATTAGATTGACCTATATTTACATTCAAAGAAACCTTCGAAGCTTACGTAGAACTCTTCTTCGAGCAGTTATATACTCAAATCATACCAATGTGACGAACTTGCAGCAAGCTGCGAATCCTTCGCGAATGGAAGCTATTATTATCTCTTCATTATTATTATCTCTTCGAATAGCATTTCTTCGACATCTTCGTGTCGTTATTATAAATTATCGTAGTATTATTATCATATTAGTATTATCATGAACGCAACGCGAATCAGGTACCTACTTCGAGGTAACTGGCACGTTTGTGTGTTCATACAAAGTTTGTCATCTGTTAAAGCCAACCTGCTTTATATCATTATTGAGCCGCCGATGGTTCTTTCATCAAGCAGAGCGCGCCGTAGTACGTGGATGAGCAATATTGCGGTCCCCATACTGACTTCGTACCTGCATTGTACCACCAATGGGCGCACGTTTCTCCTTGTGCGCCACCATAAATGGTGTTGTCCTTACCCATGATAAAGTTGTTTTTACCGTCGGCGAGTTTAGTGTTCGCGCTGACCCAGGACCAATCGTCGAAGCTCGTGTCGCACGATTGATTCGAGCCGTCGCATCTCAAGTTCAACCACGTGCAATCGTGACCGCAGACAGCATCGACGGCAGCCGAGTACGCTTCGGACGTGGGTTCAACGAGGTGCATGTTGTTACCTTCGCAGAACTCTTCGGCTTGTTCCCACGTTTTGCCCTTTGATCCGTAGCAGAACTCGTAGCCTCCGCTCGTTTTGACCTCACCGCCTTCGCACTTCGGTTCCTCGTAGAGCGCTGCAGGAACTGGTTCAGGTACGACCACGTGATTCAATTCAGCCGGTTCCATGAGGCACATCGCGCCGTAGTACTTCGACGAACACCCTTGCGGTCCCCAGACGCCTCCCCAATTAGAAGAATACCACCAATGCGCGCACTTCTCTCCCGGGCTTCCGCCGTATATCGTCTTGGGATTAGACATTGTATCCCAATAAAATTTATTAGTGGTTTGGGTGAGAGGCGTGCTAGTTCCAAGCCACGCCCAGTCGTCGAATTTTTGGTCGCACGACGTGTCCGAGCCGTCGCACTTCAAATCCAACCACGTGCAATCCCAGCTCTTCTCTTTATTGCAAATCTCGTCGACGGCTGCGCTGTATTCGCCAAACTCCGGCGCGATCAAACGAGCGTTGTTCCCCGCGCAAAAAGCGTGCGCTTGGTCCCAAGTTTGTCCCGTGCGATCGAAACAGAATTTGTATTCTTTATTGCCTTGCTTGCTGGTGTAAACACCTCCGCCGTTGCACGTCGCTAACGCGGCGGTTGCGGTGGAGGTTTCTTCGACCGGGCACTGCGGATTCTTCACCGAGCACTCCTCGTCGCACGTTCCCCAGTTGTAGCTCAACGTCGCTCCGTCGAACACGCGATTGTAAAACACATTTCCCGCGTTTTGGTACGCTTGCGTGCACTGCATCTCGGCGAGCGGCGAAGGCGATTCCGCGACCGGGCAACGAACGTCTCCTTCGCTCCCGCAGCCGATATCCGCGCGTTGGTTGATATCAAAAGTTGAGTTCGTTTTGGAGTACAGATAAAACCCAAACTCTTCGCCGGCTGCCATGCCAGCCACCGAGCTCAGAGGAACTTCGAACGTGCCGCATTCGCTCCCGGGTTGCATCTCCAGAGCGTTCTCGAAACGAAAATCGTTGCTCATCGTTTTCGTCGCGATGCGAGCACCGACAACGTCGTGAAAGTTTTTCGTCGCGTCGTCGTTGAATGGTAAAAACTTTTGCAACGGCGAACACCCGGTGCCCAACTTGAGAACATTTTCTTCGACGGCGGCGGCGGCGCCGAGTTTGCTGCTGCTGCTGCGCAGCGACCCTCGCGTCGGAGCGGGCGGTTTAAGTCTCGCTCTTTCCTCCGCGTTATTACTTCCTCCCAAGAAGAAGAGCGAAGAAGACGCGCTCTCGCTTCGAGCGATGGCGAAAATGGACCCCGCGGCTCCTAACGCGACGACGCCACCAACTCTCAACCACGTCGATCTTCTCGACGAAGAAGAAGAGAAGGAAGAGGTTGCTTTCTCGTTTAAAAGCGGGGACGCTTCCTCTTGTTGTCGTTTGCTTTGGTTCATGACGTGTTTTGCGTTCGAGTAAATCGTGTAAAGTATCGCGCGCGCAACGTATATTGAAGAATTAATAATTAATAGTGTTGGGGCTTCTTCGTTTAGAATTTAGATTTACAACCACAACTTTTGTCTCTTTTTATTTATGTACTCGTACGTATACAGATTTGTTTTTTGTAAACGGCGCTTTCCTCGTCTTAATCAAGCAGTCTCGGCGAATTGCGTCAAATCAAACGTCAACACCTTCGAGCACGCCTCGCGTTGGTCTCTGGAAACGCCGACTAACGATTCCGCCTTGTCGTAAAAGTTATCCTTGAGGGAAATGACGATGGATTGCGTCCCGCCTTTGCCTAACGATTTCGAGCGAACGAACCTGGCCATTTTTTCGACGTTTGTTTTATCCAAGGCCGCGTCGACTTCGTCCAAGACGAAAAATGGCGACGCGCGATAGGAGTGAATCGCGAAGAGCAGCGCCAAAGCCGCGATGGTTTTCTCGCCTCCCGATAGCATCTCCATCTCGCGGTAACGCTTGGACGGAGGCATGGCGGTGAAGTTCACGCCACCCAAGAACGGCTCGTCGTAATTTTCGAGCGTTAAGAACGCTTGACCTCCCGTTGGATGCGCGGTACCTTTCGTCAACTCTTGGTACGTCTCCGATATTCTCTTCTCGACGTGTTCAAACGCGGCTCTGAATCGAGCCGTTCTCTCCTCCGTAATCTCTCGGAAGCTGATTTGACACGCGTTCATCTTTTGTCGCGCATTCTCAATCTCAATCGCTTGTTGTTTTTCCTTTTCGAGAATTTGATCGTACTGTTCGAGCGCTTTCATGTTTGGCTCGAGCTTTTCTAAAGTTGCCGCGCGTTCGTTGCACTCGTCGCGCATTTCTGCATCGAGGCGGTCTCTTTGCGCCTGATCGATGGCTAAGCGCAACTCGGGTTTCAAGTCCGAGTAGTCTACCGCGTAATTTTCGTCCGTATCGTACTCACTTCTCGGCGCATCCACGTCCATGGCGTCTTCGTCGTCCTCGTCGTCTCTGTCGTCGTCCTCGTCGTCCTCGTTTCCTTCTCCGTCGCCGCTTTTTCTCTTACGCGAACCTGAACTCTTCTTCTTCTTCTTTTTCGCGGCACCGGAATAGCCATCCGCGAGTTGCGCGGCTCGTGGGATTTCCAACAACTCCATGCTCGCGTTTTTCAAAACGTCCAACCTCGAACCTCTCAACGCGTCCAAGTGGTTATTCTTGGCATTGATCAATCTCGAAAATCGTTCGCGTTCGTCGTTGGCTTCCGCGTTGAGCTCTTTCAGAGATTGCAATTCGCGTTCGACGCTTCTCGCGTCGTCTTTCGCGCGTTTCAATTCTCCGTCCAGCTCTTTCAACTTTGTCTTCATCTCTGCCGTGCTTTGATTGAGTTTTTCCAATTCCGTTTCCAAAGTTGTGATTTCCTTTTCGCACTTTTCGATATCTTTCTCGTGGCGTTTGATGGCCGTGTCGTTGTCGCGTGATTTTTCGTAATCAAGCAACTCCACGACGCGTGCGCGTTGCGACGCAAACTCTGCTTTAGCTTCCGCTTGTTTCTTTCGCCTCGTTTCTCGTTCTTCTTCGTGCTCGCGTATGTTTTTGACGCCGACGCGTTTGGAAAACTCCGCATATATTTCGTCGCTAATGTCGTGGATTTTCCTATCCAACTCTACAACTTTCGCCTCGAACTCTTTGATAGATTTTTCGGTCGCCGCGCGTTCGGGAATTAACGGTTCCAACGCGTCGTCAATTGAAGTCAATTCGTCTTGAAAGCGATTCAATTTCGCCTCGACGTCTTTAAAATCTTCTTTTAAATTCGCCAAATCGCGTTCGTGTCTTTGCTTTTGAGAGTACACGGCGCTCTCCTCGTTGATGATTTGTTGGACCGATTTCAATTTTAACATTTCCGTTTCCAACTTTTCTTTCTCTTTACGCCACGTGTCGATATCCGCTCTCGTGAATCTATTCGCTTTATCCGTTAATCCTTGAGAGCTTCCACCGGTAAGTTTACCGGCTTTGTCGATGCTCGTACCGTCTAAAGAGACAACTTTCAATTGCGCGCCGGCGTTCTTCTTGTTCTTGTCGTACGCGAGTTTCTTAGCCTCGGCGTGCGTGTCGCAGACGACGCAGTCTCCTAACGAGTGCAACATCGCTCTGTGATACGCGTTGTCGTAGCTCACGACGTCGATGACTAATTTCGCGGTGCCGCCTAATTCGCGCAAGCGCTCGTTGTTCTCAGACATTGTCTTGATGTCTTTCAGCGGAATAAACTCCATCGCCGGGACGCGTTGGTCTTTTAAATACTGAATGCACTCCTTCGCGGATTCGCGATCGTCCACAACTACCGCGTCCGCACTTCGACCTAACGCCGTGATCACGGCTAACTCGTACTTTTTGTTGGACACTTTAATCAAGTCCGTGACTCTCCCGCGACACCCGGCGAAGAGCGATCTCATGGACGCGATAGCCTCCGTCGCTTTCATTTCGCGTTCGTTTTCTTTTCGCAGCGCCTTTGCGCTTCGCAACTTCTCAGCCAGAGCGTCGATTTGTGTTTGATAGTGTTCCGCTTTCGCTCTCGTCGATCGTTTCTCGTCCGCTAAAATCTTAATCTTGGCGTCTTGCGCTTTGAAATCAGACTCGGCCAGTTTCACTTTTTCGCCAACCTCTTTCAATCGAGCTTTTTGCGACTTTTCGTTTTCTTTCAAGAACGATTTGCGCTTCTCCAACTGCGCGATTTTACCTTCTAAACGCTCCAACGTGCCTTTGTCGACGTTCGCTCTGTTTTCTGCGGCGTCGCGTTCGCGTTTGAATTTAAACGTCTTCGAACCCGCTTCCGCGCGTTTTTGGTTAAACTCTTCGCGTTGCGCGTCGGTCAATTCTACTTTCGACCTCTTCTCCGCTTTCTTCAGCTGGTCCGCGTCGTACAATCTCTCCGCATCGTTCACTTCCTCCAACTGCTTCTCCAACTTTGCCACGTCTTGCGAGCGAGAATCTTTATCCTCTTTTGTCTTTTCCAAGTTTGTTTGCAGCAACTGCAATTTCTTCTTGTTTCTTTGCAAACTTTCGTTCGATTTGACCATTTTCGGCGTCGCTTTCGACAGCTCCTCTCTCAACTTGCTCATCTTCTTCTCTGCCACGAGTGCATTTTTTGCCAACTGTGCCTTTGTTTTCTTCTTCTCCTCTAATTCGACTTTATTCGCCTCGTTCTTTTCGTCGTGCGCGTCCCGACTTTTCACAATCTTCAATTTCTCCTCCTGCATAGTCTTGATCCCTTCGTCCAAATGAAACAATTTCATCATCGCTCGATCCGTCTTTAACTCCTTCAACTCTTCCACAAGCTTCATGTGCCTCTCCGCCTCGTCTTTTTGCTCTTTGATCTGTTTTCTCTGGCTCATCAGCGTCTTCTTCTTCCCGAAAACGACCGCGTTCTCTTCCTCCGCCTCTTTCACTTTCAACTGCGCGTCGACGTACGCCTGCTTCAACTCGTCGCTTCCGCTCAACTGTTCGAACAGTTGCGTCAAATCTCTCGGCGATTTCTGCGCCACGGCTTCGATGTCGCCTTGAAACACCAAAAAGTTTCTCGCCTTCACGAGGATGCCAAACTGTTTCAACTTATCGGCGTACTCTTCAAACGTAACCGTCTTGTTGTCGATTTTATAGTCGGAGGATCCAGAGTTGGAGATTGTTCGCGAAAACCTCACCTCGGTCTTCTCCGCTCTCTTGCTCTTCTTTTTCGGTGGTAATCCTGACGACGATTTCTTCGGGTTTTCTTTTTCTCCTTCTTCTTCTTCTTCCTCGTCTTCGTCGTCTTCCTCGTCGTCGTCGTCTTCGTCGTCGTTCAAAACGTAAATCAAACTCACGCTCGCGTGCCTCTTCTCCTTTGAATCTTGCACGTCGTACGCGTACACCAAATCTCTCAGCGTAGACCCTCGCAACTGCGCGGACTGCACGCCCAACACGAACGAAATCGCGTCCATCAAGTTTGACTTCCCGCTCCCGTTCGGCCCGATGATCGAGGTGAACTTTTTAAACGGGCCGATGATTTGTTTTCCTTTGTACGACTTGAAATTTTCGAGCTCGATGCGACGCAAATGGCCCAACGGAGGGGCGTTTTTAGTGTTATTCTTATTAGTACCATCGTTACTTCCGGGCGTGCCCGGCGGAAGAGGAGGGAGCGCCGGCTGCTGCTGCTGCTGCGGGTTGTTGTCCATGACGCCCGGGCGACTCTTCGATGATTAATACTTTATGTGCGTACTCAAAACGCGCAGAAAATCTGTCGACGGGACGTCGGATCTCTCCGAGAGAAAATTCAAATTTTTGGCGGGGAAATCGCACAAAAACCCTAAACAAAAAATGATGCAAAAAAGTCAACCGACGAAAGAAAAAGAAGAAGAAAGAGAACGCCACACTCGCGCGCGATACTGATAACAACACGCACGCGATTAGAATTATATATATATATATATAGAGAGAGAGAGAGAGAAAAGAGAATGAAACAGACGTCTAGGTGGGATAAAGCGAAAGTTCTCGCGATGACGAGTAAGAAGCTACAGGCGGACAAGTGCGAAGAGTGCATCAAATCCATCCGAAAGCTTCCCGAGAACAAGACGTGTTTGACGTGCTCCGGGCCCGGGTCGCTGGCGCCGCAGTACGCGTGCACGAACTTTTGGATTTTTGTGTGCACGAGATGCGCGGGAGTTTTTCGCGAGTTTGGGTTTCGCGTGAAGAGCGTGAGCGCGAGCACGTTTACGCCGGACGAGGTGGACGCGTTCGTCGAGAGTGGAGGCAACGAGAGAGCGAGGAGAAGATATTTCACGAGAGGGAAGTACGACGAGGGGAGGTTTCCGAAACCGGAGAGCAACGAGACGAACAAGATAAAAGGGTTCGTGAAAGCGGCGTTGGTGGATAAAATTTGGATGGGTGATGATCTCGGTGATGACGATAGAGGTGGAGGAGGAGGAGGAGGAGGCGGAAGAGAGAACGCGTCGATGCCGGAACCAAAGTTTAGAGAGAAGTCGCCGGATTTGTTTGGCGGTCTGTTTGAAGACGAGAATACGAGTAACAACATCATGAATCAACAACAACAACACAATCAAGGGAATACCACGGAGGGCTGGAGTTCGTTCGCGTCACCGCCATCGTTTTCGCCCCCGGGGAACGAGACTGGTTTTAACGCCATGGAACAAAGCGCTGTTCAACGCTCGTTGCCGACGAAGAAAATAACCTCGTTATTCGACGCCGTAGAGCAAGTACAAACCGGTGGGTCTGGGTTTAACGAAGGATTCTCATTGAAACCACCGCCAAGAGTGGCTAATACCGCGGTTCCTTTCCAGCAGCAGCAGCAGCAGCAGCAGCAGCAACAACAACAACAAAACAATGCGATGAAAGTAGGTGAAAGCTCCGTCGTGGGTGGCGGACGCGCAATGTTGGACGACGATTTTTGGACGCAACCAGCGGCACCGGTGATAAATATGCCACAGATGCCTGGTATGCCGCAAATGCCTGGATTAGACATTCCACCGCAGCAGCAAAGCTCCAGTGTTCCTCCTCTTCCTTCTCGGCAACCACCACCACCACCACAACAGCAAGCGGACCCGTTCGCTATGTTTGGTGGCATGACTGGCGTCTCAGCACCTCCTCCGAAACAACCAGCGGCACAACCTGCCATGCCGGCTATGCCTGCAATGCCGGCTATGCCTACAATGCCTACAATGCCAGCAATGCCTACAATGCCAGCAATGCCTACAATGCCAGCCATGCCTACAATGCCAGCCATGCCTACAATGCCAGCGATGTCGACGCAAAATCCTCCTCCTTCTCAAAATTCAGCGGCGTATAATCCGTTCGCGTAGTAAATTCTTTTGTAGATTATAATAGCAGCACGCACGCGCAGAAAAGTGTATATATTTATAAATTACAAGCTGTACATACTGAACTGAAGTGTGATTGATCGATTGATGGATGACTGATGCTAAAAAATTATTTGCCAGCTTCTTCCATCGCTACGGCGGGCGCTCGATTCTTCGCCTCTTCTAAACTCTTTTCGTAGTTTTCGATACTCTTGAACAACTCCGCAAAGTTACCTTTCCCGAATCCCCCGCACCCAGCCGCTTGCTCTTTTTTCTCTTCTTTTGGATACTCGCACCCGATGCGTTGGATGATCTCTATGAATATCGTCGGTCTATCCGTGAGCGGTTTCGTGAAAATCTGAATCAAAACCCCTTGGTCGTCTTTATCCACCAACAAACCTAAGCGTTCGCACTCTTTCAAAGTTTCGTCGCTCAACGCGTCGCCGACTTTCGCTTTCAAGTTTTGGTAATACTTTTCACTCGCGGGCGGTTGAAAATCAAACCCACCAAACATGCCAGAATACTTTTTCATTTCCGTGACGGTGTGAATGATGTCGTCCGTTTTCAGCGCCAAATGTTGTACGCCTGCGCCGTTGTTGGCTTCTAGATACGTCTGAATTTGCGATTTTCGTCGAGTTCCGAACGTCGGTTCGTTCACTGGAAGCAACACAAACTCATCGTTATTCGCTAAAACCATGGAGTTTAACCCAGAATCGACGGTTCCAACATCCGCGGCGACGAATTCGGCAAATTCGTGGAATCCTAACATCTTCTCGATGTATTCCACGGTTTCGATTAAATCGCACACGTTACCTACGCAATGGTCCAATCGTTTCAAACCGTAATTCCTCTTTTCACTTTTACTGCCACCGTTTTCGTTTTGTTGATCGACTGCGTCGTAATCCAAATATCGGTACGCCGCGTCGTCGTCCAAATGCGTCGTCGCGTCTTCCACGAACCTCAACTCCACGTCTCCGTACAGCGCGACTTCCGCCACCGTCGCTTCGCGTCCGTCTTTTCTATTCCTCAGCACTCTCGGTCCACGAATGCCAACCCCGCCATTCTTCGTGCTCACCTCGTACGCCTCTTTGCAATCCTTCACTCTCAAACACACTCTTTTCACGGCTAAACCGTGTTTCTCGATGAACCGTTTCGCCTTCACTTTCTCCTCCGTTTCCGCTTCGTCGTCCTCGTTTTTTTCAACCCTGTTCCCGTCCAAATCCCTCCGGTGTCCCTCTTCCTCGCGCATCACCGGCGCGGTAAACACAAACACCAACTCGTTACTTTTCATCGCGTACGAGTTAAAAATCTCGTTCCCGGTAGATATTTGATCGCTCGTGCCGACTAGATTCATCCCTAAAGCGATCGCGAATCGATTCGCGGTCGTCTTCGCGTCCGAGCAGAAAAACTCCACCGAATGGAATCGCGCGATGGGAAATAAATCCGATTTTGGATTCGTGCGTTTGAAGTTTTGGTACCCGACCAGATGCCTCCTCTTTTGCTTCTTATTCTTCGTTCGTTCGTCGGGGGAGTCATTCTTTTCTTCTTCTTTTCCAACAGATGGGTTTGGTGGTCCCATTTTTGTCTCTCTCTCGTCGTCGTTCTTCTTCTTCTTCTCTTTAGATATACGCGCAGTGTGGATATGTAACGACGCAAAAAGTTCCTAAAAATAAATTAGGGTTTAGTATTTAGGGTTTATGTTCGTTAGAAAAACAAACACCCACGAAACAAAACCACACCTGCGCACACGGGACGACGACGACGACAGAGCGACCGCGCGCTTTTTTGTCTTCTCTTTTATTGACAACGACGACGACGACGGACGGACGGACGGACGGACGGACGGCATTACTTTAAAGATAGAGAGAGAGAGAGAGAGAAAAAACATGACCGAAGACACAAGCGCTAAAATAACGGCGGAACTCGAAGCGAAAGTCGCAAAAATGAATTCGTTTTTAGACGCGCTGGAGGAAGCTTTGACGACGACAACGACACAGAATGAGAGGACCGGGAGGACAGAAGAAGGAAAAGAAGAAGAAGAAGACGACGACGCGCTCGTAAAAGCCGAGCATTTGCTCGAACGCGTGGAGCTCGGGTTGCTCGCTTTCGCGGCGTTGCTGAAAACCAAAGGCGTGGATTCGGAAACCCACGAAGGCTTAAAGTCGGAGAGGAAACGGATGGAGGCGTACAAGAGGAAACTGGAGGAGACGAAGAGAAGAGTGAAGAAGACGAAGAAGGATGACAATAAAACAGCGGGAGGAGGAGGAGGAGGAGGAGAAGAAGAAGGAGAGATTAGAAACGACGACGATAGCGGTAAAAATGGTAGCTCGAATAAGGATAACAACAAACGACTACGCGAGGAAGGCGAGATTCCGCGCGCGAACAATCGCGTAGCCTCTCGGTTCGTCTTCAACGCGCTCGGCGGGTCGAGGACGGCGGAGAAGGACCGCTTGAAGCAAGAAGCGGCGGCAAAGTTGAGACGGAGCATAGAAGAAGACGTGAAGAACAAGTTCGAGGAGAAAGTGAACGAGAAGTATCGAGAGAAGCAAAGCAGGGGAGCGGTAGGTAAAAATAAAAAGAAGAAGAACGATAGCGACGCGAAGCCAGACATCGAAGAAGGCGAGTACAGCGAGTGACGCGCGCGCGTTATTTAATCAACAAAAACACTATGATGATGATGATGATAATGATGCACGCATACATAAAAGGCTAACTCCTACTAAAAACACCACGCAACGCTCTTTCTCTCTCTTTACTCTCTCTTCGAATAGTTATTTATACAAAGGCGCTTCAACCGGTGGCGGCCCGATGATTAAATACAGAGCCAACAACCCAACCGTCACCCCTAACATCGCCTTCGTGAACCCCTCGCTCGTGGCCACGTTCAATGCCCTTTGCTCGTCCTCCCTGATTTGATTTTTCGCCCCGTTCGGGTCTTTCGGGGACGCGAACAACGACCCACCTCCAGGTTTCATATCCACTAAATCGTTCGGGTCCGTGATGTTCATCTCTCTCGCGAAGGATTTCAGTTTCGCTTTTAAATCGTCCTTCTCTTCTCGTTGCCGTTGCGCGGCGTGCACTCTTCCTCTTCCTCTTCTCGTTCTTCTTCTTCTTCTTCTTCTTTCCTCCTCCGGCGTGGTGGTGGTGGTAAAGGTTGTTATCGTCGACGACGAAAAACGCATCGTCACCTTCTGAAGGTGTCGACGTTTCAGAGAAGAAGAAGAAGAAGAAGAAACGCTCGCCGTCGTCGTCGTCGGTCTGAAGGTGAAACAGAACGTCATGAGAGAGAGTCGCTCTTTAAAATCTGTTTTCGCGCGCGCGCGTTGCGTTTTGGAGAGCGCGTCGTCTCTGTCGCGCGCGCTCGCGGCAAAAGAAAACGCGCTTTACAAGATGGTTTAACACCCTAAATAAGATCGCTCTCCTGAAGAAATTAAAAGGGATCAACCCACTACACTTTTGACGCGCGTCTTCTCGTCGATAACGCGCACGTAAAAAAGAGATAGGCAACGCAGAGGCAGGCATTTGTCCACACGCACGGAGGAAAGAATTTGGCAACCAGAGAGGTCGTGTGGATTATTTCTATTTTTGTCCATTCTTATACTCTTTAGCGATTGATTGGATTTTTTAGTTCGAGAGAGATATCAACGGCAGCGAGACGCGCGCGCGCGGTTCGCTCTAAAGAAACCTTCTTCAGCGGGAAGAGCAAAGTCACGAGACACATATATACGCACGCATGAGCGAATTAAACCACGGCGTCGCGTTAAACGATTCGGCGTATCGAGTCCCTTTGCACTCGCCGGGAACGGTGAACAAGAACAAGAAAATCGCTTTTTTATGCCTCGGGTATTGTTTCAGTTCGGCGTTTTTAGCCATCGTGAATAAGTGGGCGTTACTGTTGTTTCCGTTTCCATCGATATTGACGGCGTTACAATATTCTTCCTCGGCGATAGCGGTGACCATATTAGGGCACTATGGAGTGGTTGAAAGAGTTCGATTGGATTGGAAGAAAGCGAGGCAGTTTACGCCGGCGGTGGTTTTGTTTTACGTCTCGATATTTACGAATTCGAAACTGTTGCAACACGCGAACGTGGATACGTTCATCGTGTTTAGATCGTGTTGTCCATTGCTGGTGTTGCCGCTGGAGTATTTGTTTTTGATCAAAGGAGGAGGTTTTAACGGTAGTAGCAATAATATTAATAATAATAGTAGTAATAGTAGCGACGGAGAGAGTAGTGGGACGAAGAATAACGGCGTCGGGAAGGTTAGCGAGAGAGGAGAAAAGACGACGAAACCGAAACTGTCGAGCTTAGTCACCGTGCGACAACTGCTCTCTTTAATCGCCATCTTCCTGGGTGCGATTGGTTTTGTACTCGTGGATAAGAAGTTTCAACTTCACAGCTACTTTTGGGGCGTTGCGTACGTCTTATCTATGACGGTCGATATGGTTTTGATCAAGAAAATCGTCACCAACGTCGATTTGAGCACATGGGGGTTGGTATATTACAACAACATCTTGGCGATGTTCTTGTTCCCGATCGCGTATTTTATCTCTGGAGACTACGCGCGGTATCCAGAAATACGAGCTTCACTTTCCGACGAATCAAACACGGCCGTGTTAGCCATCTTTACCAGCTGCCTCATGGGTCTCTCCATCTCTTATTTTGGCCTCGGCGCGAGAAGATCCGTCGGCGCGACTACGTTTACCGTCTTGGGCGTCGTGAACAAAATCGGTACCGTGATCATAAACACCCTGATCTGGTCGCACCACGCCTCGCCCCCGGGTCTCGCCTTTCTCATGGTGTGCGTTTTCGGTGGAGTTGTCTACCAACAAGAAGCTACCAAGACGAAAAAGAGCCAAAGATTGCTGAAGAAAAGACAACAATTGCAGCAACAAGCGGACGGCAGGATTGGCGAAGGCGCGGCGACAAAAATGTAACATAATTGGATAAAAGAGTTTAAAAGATAAATTAATCGCGTGCGCGTTGGAAATGGTAATATAATGTACGTAATAGAAGAAGAATAACTATACGAATGATCAATCAGCGGACAGATCGCTGTCATCAATCTCTCTCTCTTTAGAGCGCTTCTTTCTTTTTGGCTCCACTTTTTCTCCTCGCGCACGACAACAAAATATATCTACACGTATATATGTACGACGACCGTCCACCTTCGAGCAAACAGCCGCGCTACTACTCTACCGAGCAGCTTCAAAAGAAATTGAAAGAGTACAACGAAAGGAACGTGGGTTTAGCGCGTGAGATTTCAAAGGTAGGTACACTACCTTTTTTGCGCTCTGGGACACGCGCGCGCGCGAGTATTTTTTTCTCTCTCTCTCTCTCTCTTTTCAACGCGCGCGCGCGTTTAACTTTACCATCATCAATCACGCGCTTTCTTTTCTTTCCGACCCCTTGAAAAACACAGATACGAGGCGAATCTAAAGAAGCGCGCGATTTGGCGCACCGCGCGTCCATTTCGGAATCCATGATGAGAGTCGCGCACAACTGCGAACGCGCGGAGTTCGCTCGACTCCGGAGAGAAGATTCGAAAAAAATGAAACAGATGCGAGATGAAATTTTACGGCTGAAGATTGCTTTGAGCGACGCGACGACGAGGGCGAGCAAGGAGGAGACGACGACGAGAGAAGGTTCGATGGAAAAGCATCAGATGTTAGCGCCGGCGGGGGCTGCGATGATGATGATGATGTCGTCGTCGTCGTCGCCGCCACCGCCGAATTCGTATTTGCGATTGAAGCAAGAGAGTGGCGGTATCGCTTCCGCGGCGACGCGATCGAGGAGAGGAGGCAAAGAAGAGTTTGCGGATACGAAGGAGTACTTTGAAAGCTTTTCCTCGGAGGAGGAGGAGGAGGAAGAAGAAGAAGATAGCAGCTCTTCGTGGTCAGCCTCGGATGAAGGTGGTTTTGTGAGCAACTCGAACAAGAGTAAACGTAGCCTTGGATTAAAGAAGAGAGACGAGAACAAAGAGAAGCGACCGCTGGTACCTCCGGGAAAGAAGGACGAAACGGTAAAGACATCGACAAAGACGAAAGCCACCGCCATAACCACCACCGCGCAACCAGAAAACGACGACGAAAACGACCGCGATCCACTCCTCGTTCGCGGCCACAAAGCCAAAGTGGGAGGAAAACCGCCCTTACCTCCGACTTTCAAGAAGCAACAGAGGCAAAAAAAGAAGAACACGAACAAAAAAGACGAGGCGGCGGACGAAGAGCGAGAACAGAAAAAAACTCTCGCCGCGCGAATGGGATTCACCGCCACCATCGGCAACGCCATCTCCGCCGTCACCGAACAGCGAAGGCCCTCGCGAGATGTCGCCAAGGTGACCTCCTATAAAGAGCCCAGTTTGTTGACGAAGATGCGCAGACCGTAATCAAACGCGTGAGAACAAAAAACACGCGTGGCATATTTTTTTCAAGCGCGCGAGAGAGAGAAAACCCGCACGCGCGAGCGCACCAGAACCCCCCCCACACACACACAGAGAGAGAGAGAGAGAAAGAGAGAGAAAGAGAAACCCCGAGCGCCTTTCGCTCGGGAAAGAAGAGATGATGAGAGGAAATTACCCTCTCGCCGTTCGATCGATACGAGTACTATTATTATTAACATTTTTTTTAGAGAACACGACGAGAGTGAAATTTTCACAATTTTTTTTTAAGGTTTTCGCGCTCTCACTCAGAACCTCCTCCAAAGTAAAACTTCTTTTGCCGCGCGTGTTTCAAAACAGTAAACGCGAGATGACATCGTGCGCTGCCTATTCTTTTCACCAGAGAGCGTTCGCGTCGCTGGACCAATCGTTGGTCTCTTCTTCTTCTTCTTCTTCTTCTTCGTTCGGGAAGAAATCTCGCTTTTTTACAAAAATTGCGTCGTCCCGGCGGCGGCTGCGTGGCGATGATGATGGTAGAAGAAGAAGAAGCGCCTCGCTCGCGATGGCGACAAACGACGACGGGGACGTCGCCGTCGTTCGAAACCCGCACAAAGCGAAACCAAACGTGCAGTATTCCACGATCGAGCGCACGGCTGAGTACGTTCTGGAAAAAGAGCGGGGGGTTCGCGTGCACCACCCGTCCTACGACCACAGGAACGACCCTGGAAGAGAAAACGACAGTCGATTGAACTCGCTGGCGTTTCATCACAAAGACATGGAGGACGTGATTCCGTTGTCGGAATCGAGAGAGCGGAAAATGGTGGCACCGATGACGACGCGGGTGATTTTTCCGGATTCGTACGACGAAAATCGGGCGAAACCGTACCCGATGGTGATTTGCGTTCCGGGCGACCCGGGGTACGGCGTGGATTACGAGGATGGGTATTACCACGCTTCGGAGGAGGATATCGCCAACGAAGGGATGGTTATGGCTTTGAGAGATTTAGATTATCACAACACGAACGATTGCATAATCGCAGACTTGTGTTTCAACACTTACACGTGGATGAACGACAGTTGTTCTCGAAACTACGAGTCGTATCTCATGAACGTCGTTTTGCCAGAACTGTTAGGGTACGAGGCGAAAAATGTCGGCAAGATCTCCTTAATTGGGTACGGAACGAGCGGTTACGGCGTGTTATCGTTATTATACAGACACCCAGACGTGTTTCACAGAGCTGTGAGCGCAGATGCGCCCATTTGGGGCGGCGCCAACGAAGGTCGCGAGGTTGTCAGAAAAGAGTATTTAGAGAGCTCGACGTACACGTCCCCGAAAGGCGTAGAGATGGAAGAGATGACGCCACCCGGGGAAAAACCAAAAAGTAAACAAACGAAAGATCAAGAAGAGGAAGAGGACGAAGAGGAGAAAGAGGAGAAGAAACGGCGACGAAGTTTGCGCTATTACGACGCGTTCCCCGACTGCGGCGAGTCCTTCCCGGACGAGCACAAAGTGTTGTTATTAGCGCACGCCGATAAGAACGTCGAAGCGTTTTCCAGAGACCCGCGAGTGGAACAACACCCGCGGTTAGCGTTAATCCCCATGATCGAGTACGGCAGAGAAGTCGAGTGGTTCTCCGATGCCATCTCCAACGTCACCACGCACGACGTCTTAACCGGCCACGAAGACGAAGAAGCGTGCCACGTCGGCCCGTGGTTAGCCACCGCGCTGGATTGGTTGAGAGAAGATTTAGGATAAAATAAACACGATTGTGTGTCGTGCAAATTCGATTACAACTCATACTTCCATCCTACGTTTTCTCCTCCTTTCGTTCTTTTTGTTTTCATCATAATTGTTTTGTGTGTTTATTAGTCGTGCGATAACCAAATCGTCGAGACTTGGTAGTTACACTTTCAACTCACAAGGGGAACAAACAGCAACGTTGTTTGTTAGTTAAAAAATTTTCCCGAGTGGGGTCTTGATACATACATAAATATTCTCCTCTCTGTCTCTCTCTCTTTTCTCTCTCTGTGCACTTATCGTCTTCTGCTCGACGATCTCGTCTTGGCGCCTTGCGACGCGGTCCACGCGACGTAAGTCAACGCGGCGTGCACGAAGACTTGCACTTTCCAAATCGTTTGCGCGAACGTCGCCGCGTCTGGGCCGAAACCAGCCATGGCCATCAAAGGCAACATCAAAGCTTGCCCGACGGCGCAGATTTTCAACGCGGTTTTATCCTTCGGCCCGGCGGTGAGTAATCCGTACGCAACCGCGCAGAGCATGCACCCGAACATGCGCGAAAACATCTGTCATCATCATCATCACAGAGAGAGATGGTTTTAAAAAAAGCGCGCATTTTTGATGAGTCACTTATTTTCCAATGCGTGTAAAAAAAAGAAACTTACCAACGCGACCGCACCATCCGTCTTCAAAAAGTACGGCATCATGCCTTTCGGCCCGTAGTATTTCGCCCAGTTGTGGTACAAAGTCACGCCTGTTTCGTCGTTATTGTTGTTTTGGGCATCATCATCATAGAAAAGAGAGAGAGGTTCATAATTCAGTTATATTCTAATAATAATTCGACAAAATTTGCTTTCACACTTTTGGGAAGTCCACATTTGAATTTTCACTTTTGCGTTACGTAAAGAAAGAAACGAGAGAGAATGAGAGAGTGAATCGAGAAACCATACCGTAAAAGCCGTTGTACGCGGCGAGCATTTTTTGTTGAGTCGTCGGAGCCATTTTCTTTGTGTGTGTGAGTGTGTGTATGTATGTATTGAGAACGTTTTTAAAAGTGGGGAATGGAATGTGTTTTTTGTTTCCCCTTTATTTTATTTCTTCTCCAAAAAAATGAAATTTTGGACTCTTTCAAAATCTCAAAAAAGAAGGTCGGCGGCGGCACAAAACATCAGAAAAAACAAAAGAGAAAAATGTCGACGAAGAAGATCCTCTTCGCGGGCACGACGGTGACGACGACTTCCGATGAAGAAGAAGAAGATGACACGCAACAACGAAAGCGAAAGCAAGAGATTTCGTCGCTGTTCGAACGAGCGAAACGCGTGAACGAGAAAGCGGGCCCGTTCGAGGCGCTTTTTATCGTCGGGGACGTCGCCGTGAAGTCTTCGACGCATTTTTCTTTCGGAGAAGAAGAAGGAGACGATGAAGAAGACGAGGCGGCGGGGAAGAGAAGAGAGGAAGAGGAGAAACGCCGGACGAAGGAAAGCGTGGAGGCATTTTTGGGGTGTTTGAGAGAGGAAGAGGTGAGCGTGAAGACGTTCGTGTTGGATTTGTTTTTACTCGAACGGTTGAAAGAGAGAGAAGAAGAAGAAGGAGAAG
>Ga0255761_10001591_pt1 | contig 20956 bp, 16 predicted proteins | sample 071ome_29_FD_179961 | JGI IMG/M metagenome (GOLD analysis project Ga0255761, IMG submission 179961) | Coastal salt marsh microbial communities from the Groves Creek Marsh, Skidaway Island, Georgia - 071407BT metaG (version 2) | ecosystem: Environmental > Aquatic > Marine > Intertidal zone >... | reverse complement strand
ACAGAGATCAGAAGAAGAAAAAAAAAAGCGACGTTTGCTCGCTCTCTTTTTTTGATGCCGCCGCCGCCGCCTTTATTCCTTTTCTTCGCTTTTGGTTGCTTTTTCGAATAAAAAAAAACAAAAGAAACCTATTTTATCGTCGACGAGCGCGCGCGCGTGTGTACCTTCTCTCTCGCCACTATTAGTTCGCGCGACGAGACGTGTGTTTACCACGATAATACGCTTTACTCGCCACGCGACCATGTTTGCTTCCACGTCAAATCAAACGACGATGATTCGCGCTTCCTCTTCTTCTCTTCTCACCTTGAGAAACGCGAAGAAGATTAGTAGCACCCGATCATCATCATCGAAATCGAGTATTCAAAATAGAGTAACGTTTAGAAAAAGACAACAACTTAGCAGCAGCAAGAACAACGCGACGTCGGAGTTTAGCGGGAGATTCCCCTCCTCTAACGCCGATGGCATCATCGTTTCTTCTTCTTCTTCTTCTCATTTGAAAAAGCACGAACAAGAAGCCACTTTGGCGGCGAAGAACACTTCGAGCGTCACTAGCAACAAGAGACAACATGTAGTTGCCAAGGCGGGCGGTGGCCCGATCGCTGAAGATAGTTCGGGTATCCCGGAATCCGAACTTTTCGACATGAGCGAGGGTACGAACAAGAAAAGATGGGCTATGGTGTTCTCTTTGTTCATCGCGTTCGTGTTGTGCAACTTGGATAAGGTCAACATGTCCGTCGCTATCGTCCCGATGGCGAAATCTTTCGGCTGGACGGCGACCCAAAAAGGTCTCGTCGCCTCCGCGTTCTTTTGGGGCTACGCGTTCACTCAAATTCCGGGTGGCTGGCTCTCGTCCAAGTACGGCGGTAAAGCCGTCTTGTTCTATGGTGTCATTTTATGGTCTTTAGGTACGTTGATCGCCCCGTGGTGCGCCACGTTAGGGATGGCTCCGTTGCTCTTGTCCAGGTTTCTCGTCGGTTTGGGCGAAGGCGTCGCCCCGTCTGCCGCGACTGGCATCTTGGCGAAGACCATTCCGGCGTCGCAGCGCTCGAAGGCTGTGACTGCCACCTTCGGTGGTTTGGACGTTGGATCTTTACTCGGCTTGCTCATCGCGCCGCCGATTATTTTGTTCCTCGGCGGCTGGCAAGCGGTCTTTTACCTCTTCGGCGTTCTCGGCTTTGTCTGGGGCGCCTGGTGGTGGTTTGGCTACGCCAACGACAAGTCCGTCGATATGAAGGAAACCGAGGCGGAAACTGCGAAATCCTCCGGTGGTTTGAACATCCCGTGGGGTAAGTTTGCTAAATCCAAAGAGTTTTGGGCTTTAATGGTTGCGCACTTCACGTGGAACTACTTCTCCTACGGCTTGTTGGCCTGGTTGCCGAGTTTCCTTTCCTCCGCCTTGAACGTTTCCCTCGCGAAATCGTCCTTCCTTAGTATCTTGCCGTACCTTTCCACTGTTGCGGTCACAACTTTGGTTGCCCCGATTACGGACTCCTTGGAAAACAAGGGCATTCTTTCTAGAACGGACGTGCGCAAGATGTCGCAAACGCTTTGCTTTGGCGGCGGTGCGGCTGCGTTAGCCACTGTCGGTTTCATCGTTTCCAGAACTCCAGCCGCGGCTGTTACGAACACGACCATTGTTATGGTCATGTCCGCTCTCGCTTTCTGCTTTGGTATGGGCGCTTGGGTCAGAACCGGTTTGTTCTGCGGTCACCAAGATTTGAGCCCGAAGTACGCCTCGATTATGTTGGGGGTCACTAACACTGCGGCCGCTATCGGCTCCTTGTTGTCCACCTTCTTCATTGGTTACTTCATGGAAGTCACCAACGGTTCCTGGGCTTGGTCTCTCTTCTACCCGATCGCGATTTTACAAGTTGCGTCGGCCTTGATCTTCTCGGCGTTGTGGAAGTCTACTCCAATTGACTTTGATGCGTAAAGTTTTGTGAAGACAGAGAGAGAGAGAGAGAAGAGAAAAAAAAAGACGAAAAAAAAAGACATGAAAAGAAAAAAACATCACCGCCTGATGGGTGCTATATACCCGCGGACGGTTATACAATAACTTAAAGCGAGAAGAGAAAATCCTTTTACACAATTGCTTTGATTTTTAACCGAAAACAAAATCACCAATTATCATATATATGAATCTACGAGTTTTGAAAAACTTTTTGCGTGGCGTAAGAGCCCGCGCAAACGAGATCTTCTTCTTCTTCTACTTTAACGGTACTTTTGTATTTTATCGTTTATCGTATTCGGTTTTTATTTCAATATTATTAGTTTCTTTCAAAAAAAATGTTGTTCTCAAATTAAGCAGACCCTTCGGCGGCTTTGGCAGCCGCTTTGGCCTTGTTCTTTTGATCCTTTAAGTAGAAAGTGTAAACAGTGGACACGAGGACGGCGATGAAACCGGCGATGTACTTCCAGTTCAATTCTTTCGGGAAGAGCATGAAGGAGATGACGATGGACAAAACCTTGCGCAAGGACTTGACAATTTCAGCTTCCGTGGCGCCAAAGTACTTGATCAAAGACAAGATGAAGGAGACGGAGGAGTAACCCATGACGGAGAAGCCCATGATCATCGGGACGACTTGCGTGTATTGCATGGAGTGCGCAATCGCGGCGTTCAAACCACCAGACGCAATCAACGGAATCAAACCGTAGACGGTACCGATCAAGGACGCGTAGCACAAGACTTCTTGCGTGGTGGACGGCGTTTCACATCTGAAAAAGTTCTTTTCTTCGAAGTTGGCACAGATGGCGTCAACACACAACGCACCGGCAATCAACGCAACGCCAATCGGCGCAAACGCCGGGGAGGACGCGACGTCGCCCAAGGTGAAGAGAACGATACCGGCAACCAAGATGGCGGCAGACAACCATTCCTTCCAGCTGTACTTCTTACCGACGATTAAGACGGAGAACGCCATGACTGGGATAATCTTGGCGGACTTAAAGACGATTCTCGTCGCGTAGTTCAAGTAGGACAAGGCGTAGTTGGTCAAGGCCATGCCGCCGTACGTGTAGACGGACAAGATGCCGTAGTTCTTCCAGGAACCTTTTCTAGAGTCATTCGTGAGCTTCATTTCCAAAGCACCGCACAAAAAGTACGTGAACGTGGTCAACACGGTCATCCACGCGGAAAACTTAAAGCCCGGGATGCGAAAGACGCCTTCTTGCAAGGCGGCGAAGCCCAACGCGGAGCCGAGAGAGCCAGAGGCGAGAATCAAAAAGGCCAATCCTTCGTTTTCGGGCAAGTTGAGGCCAAAGACTTGCTTCTTTTCCCCCGGAGCGGCTTTCGGGACACCAGCGGCTTGACTGTTGTTTGCATAACGTGAGAGGAGAAAAAAAAACGTTGCGTTCGTTTAAAGGTCAGCGAGTGAAAGAAGCCTCTTCTCTTCGTTTTTTTTTGGATAAAAAAAAGCCACCCGCCCGCCGCCAGAGAGGCCACACAAGGGGAGCAAAAAAAAAAAAGAGAAAGAAAAAAAAGGGGATTTTTATTCCCAACGCGCCGCTCTCACGTCGTCACGCGGTCACGCTTCTCTCTTTCTATCGTCGAGAACAAAAAAAAACGTCGACGACGACGACGAGTAAAACAAAGCGCGCGGTTGTTTCTTCTTCGACGTACACTTGCAATTTGCCTCTGTTCGGTTGCATCAACACTTGGTTTCTTTGCGTGGCCATTTTCAAGCCCTTCAAGCCGTGGGAGGAAGGCGCACCCAACGTGATCGACGAGCAGGAGGCTTTAATGCTACTAACGCGCGTTCTTCTGGAGGAGACTCTGGCGTTAGTTAAGGTGGAAGCGGTGTGAATCGGAGTGCTCAAAGACAACGCCGACATCCTCTGTGTGTGTATATATATATATATATATATATGTGGTGTGTGTGTGTGTGTGTTTGTCTTTAAAAGACTATATACCGTACCGTGTGTAATGACGACGAGGAATGTTGTGAATTTGAACTCGCCGTCTTTTCTGGCTGGACTCTGTCGGCTTTTGGACCTTTTTTTTTGCGAAAAAAGCGCACCTTGCTTCTTTCGTCTCTGCTTTATATAGATGTGGGCGAACTGGACTCGTCAAATTCAAAAAAAAACAAGTTCGTCTACACGAGGGTGGGAGGGACATTTCCCAAAAAGGCTGTGAAAGGCACTTCAAAAGAATAAAAACACACTCGTACACATACAACACCGAATGAGCAACCCGTCGTCGTGCGCGCAGTTGCGGCTGATGAGGGCATCAGCGTTAGCATCGACAACAACAGCGCGCAGAAGGAACGTGAGAGCGACGCCAACGACGAGAGGAAGACATCATCATCGACGAGCAACTTCGTCGTCGTTAAAAACGAACGCATCTTTCGAAAACGTTCTATCTTCTTCTTTTTCTTCGTCTTCTTCTTCTCAACAACGACAACTCGAGAGAAACGCCGCCTTGTCTTCTCGTCAAAAACGCTCGAGTCAACTCGGCGTTATTCAAAATATAGGAAGAGGAAAAGAAATTTCAAACGTCAGAAGGAATGCGGTCGTGACGCGCGCCGCGTCGGACGGAGAGCAGCAAAAGAAAATCTCGCAATCTGAGTTTACCGAACGAGCGTGGGAAGCCATCGTGGGTGCTCCCGAAAACGCGCAGAAAGCGTCGCAACAAATAGTCGAAACCGAACACTTATTTTTGGCGCTATTGGAACAACGCGAAGGATTTTCCGGGAAGATATTGAAACATTTAGGATTGGACATGAAAACTGTGATCGACAAGACAAACAAATACATCGAGAGGCAACCGAAAGTGCAAGGCGCTTCGCAACAAGTTTTGGGTAGACACTTGGAAATAGCCGTGGATAATGCGCGAGACCGAGCCAAGGAGTTACAAGACGCATTTGTCGCCGTGGAACATTTATTGTTGGCCATTGCCGACGACGCGAGGTTTGGCAAAGATTTGTTCCAAAAAGAGTTGAAAGTCTCGACGGAACAATTGGAAGCAGCCATCGTGTTTTTACGAAAAGGCCAGACAGTGACGGACCAAAGCGCAGAGTCGAAATACGATGCGCTGTCAAAATACGCTAGAGATTTAACGGACGAAGCGAGAAAAGGTAAACTAGATCCAGTGATTGGGAGAGACGATGAAATTCGTCGGGCGATTCAAATCTTATCGCGAAGATCGAAGAATAATCCCGTCTTGATTGGCGAACCCGGAGTCGGTAAAACCGCCATCGCGGAAGGGTTGGCGCAACGCATCGTCAACGGAGACGTGCCTACTTCGTTACAAGATGTTTCCATCATGTCTTTAGACATGGGTTTACTCATCGCCGGTGCCAAATTTCGAGGCGAATTCGAGGACCGGTTGAAAGCGGTGATGAAAGAAGTCGTCGACTCGATGGGGAAAATTATCTTGTTTATCGATGAAATCCACACCGTCGTTGGTGCCGGTGGTAATGGCGGCGGTGGCGGCATGGACGCTGGAAACTTGTTGAAACCGATGTTAGGAAGAGGCGAGCTTCGATGCGTTGGAGCGACAACTTTGGACGAGTTTCGACAGCACATTGAAAAGGATCCCGCGTTGGAGAGACGTTTTCAACAAGTTTTGGTAGAAGAACCGTCGGTGGAGGATACGGTTTCGATTTTGAGAGGTTTACGTGAAAGATACGAGTTGCATCACGGCGTTTCAATTTCTGACGCCGCTCTAGTTGAGGCGGCGAATTTATCCGACAGATACATTGCTGATAGATTTCTTCCTGATAAAGCCATCGACTTAGTCGACGAATCGGCAGCGAAATTAAAAATGGAAATTACTTCGAAGCCGACGGCTTTGGATGCCATCGACCGGGAAATTATCAAGTTACAAATGGAAATCTTGTCTTTGTCCAGAGACGGTTCGGCGATGACTTCGGCGGCTGATAAGAAATCTACCGAAACGAAACTGAAACGCATGAAGAAAGAAATTGACTCGTTGAAAATCGAACAGAAAGATTTGCAGGATCGTTGGCAGGAAGAGCAAGATAAATTGATCCAAGTGCAAACGCTGAAAGAGGAAATCGAACGCGTCGGCGTGGAAATTGCCAATGCGGAACGCTCGTACGATTTAAACAAAGCTGCGGAGTTGAAATACGGAACCTTGATGGAGTTGCAACGCTCGCTCGCCGAAGCTGAGGAAGTTTTGATTGCCGAAAAAGACAATAAAAACAAGCTTTTATCGGACGAAGTCACCGAGAACGACATCGCGGAAATCGTCGCGAAATGGACCGGAATTCCAGTTGCAAAGTTGCAACAAGGCGAAAGAGAGAAGCTTTTAGATTTAGATTCGGAATTACACAAACGAGTCGTCGGTCAAGACGAAGCGGTGAAAAAAGTCTCCGAAGCTATTCAACGTTCCCGAGCTGGGTTGAGCGACCCGAACAAACCCATCGCCTCGTTTGCATTTTTGGGTCCAACTGGCGTCGGTAAGACCGAGCTCGCTAAAACGCTCGCGAATTTCTTATTCAACACCGAAGACGCAATGATTCGAATCGATATGTCTGAGTACATGGAAAAGCACGCGGTATCTAGATTGATTGGAGCGCCTCCCGGATACGTCGGTTTTGAGGAAGGCGGACAACTCACGGAAGCGGTGCGAAGACGACCGTACTCTGTCATACTGTTCGATGAAATGGAAAAAGCGCACGCGGACGTGTTCAACGTTCTGTTGCAAATTTTGGACGACGGTCGCGTGACCGATTCTCAAGGGCGAATGGTGAGTTTCAAGAATACAATTTTGATCATGACCTCCAACATTGGCTCGCAATTCGTTTTGGACGGTTTACTCAACGCCGGCGAAGAATCGGAGCAACAGGCGAAGAAATCCGCGGGGGAGAGGAAAGCGAAAGTTATGGATGCCGTTCGCGGTCACTTCCGTCCAGAATTCATCAACAGAGTAGACGAATGGATTGTTTTTGACCCGTTGCTCCGCTCGCAAGTCGAGGCCATTGTTCTTCAGCAAGTTGAGCGCGTTCGATCTCGATTAAAAGACAGACGCATTGCAATTGAAATCGAGGACTCTGCGTTGCAAGCGTTGTGTGTAATTGGATATCAACCCGCGTTTGGTGCGCGTCCGATTAAGAGAGCGGTGCAGCAATACCTCGAAACCTCCGTCGCGAAGGCTATCCTCCGAGGCGACATCTCCGAGGAAGATGTCGCGGTGGTTTCAGCAAAGCGCGTCGAAGACGACGATTTCGTCGAAGGTGGTCAACAGTTTGAGTTTGAAGTCAAACGAAAAGCGGGGGCGAAGAAACCATCAAAGTCGACGAACTCTGTCGACGAGGAAGTACCGATCGAAGCGCGATAATGCGACCACATCACTGACTGTAGTACTACTAAAAGAAAAACAATAACATCAAAAGCGAAAAGCGACGCGGCAGGAGGAGTATAAACTTTGATATAATACTACCTCTCATGGGTTTATACTACTCTAAAATCTACAAAAATACTCTGAATCATAAAATTACCAGTATTTAGCGCGCGCGAAAGTGTTTTGTCTTCTATTCTCTAAAATACTAATCTCTCTCTCTCTCTCTCTCTCTCTCTCTCTCTCTCTCTACCCTCGGCTTTCAAATCGAGTTTCTTTTAAATCGCTCCACAACCATAATCTATCTTTCAGTTGCCTAATCTTACACTGTTCGATTTCATCAACTTTCCTTCCAAACTTGTAAATCCCGACCGTCGGCGTCCAACGCATGAACTTGGCCGTTTCCGGTAATAAATCCACGTCCGTGAATATAAACTCTGAATTCGGATACTTCTCCGCCTCGTCGAACATCGAGGGCGAGAGTTTGTGACAGTGTTTGCACCAACTCGCGCCAAAGTTTACGACGACGAGTTGTTTTCCTTTCGTCTCGTGGAGTTTCTTTTTGAAATTTTCTTCGCCTTTAATCACGGAGACGTTCCGGATGATTTCACTCGTAGTAGCAGTAGTACTAGTAGTACTAGTAGTAGTAATTTGTTGTCGTTCTTGTCGTCGAAGAGGGTTACGAGAAGAGGACGAAGACGCCATCCCGTCGTCGTCGTCGTCGTCGCCACCGCCGCCGCCGCCGCGCGAGAGGAGAGTGCCCCTCATGCGCCTCTCCTTCCCTCTTTTTTTTTCTTCTCTCCTCTCTTCTTTTTTGTGCGGAGAAGAAATCACTCAGCAGCCGCTTGCTGAGAAGAGAGAAATCTTCTCTCTCTCAGCAGCTGCTCAGTCACATAAAATTCTTCACTCTCTGTTTCTCTCTCTCTCTCTCTCTCTCTCTCTCTCTCTCTCTCTGACTCTGACTCTGACTCTCATCGGTCGCGGAGAAGCGAGCTAAAATCCTCCGCTTTCGTTTCTGCCTCGCATTCTCATCCGTCGTGGACGTTGCGGCGAACATTTTATAAAACTTATCAAAGAAGAAGAAGAGAGAGAGAAGTTGAGAAAAGTTTTTCTCTGCTCTTGCTCTTTCTTTTGTGAAACAAAAATCAAATCAGACGTTTTGCGCGCTCGACGCGGGCAGTTTGACGGCGGCCAACCGGGGCGTCCCGTCCAAATGAGTAATAATAGCACTAACAGTAACAACAACGACGGTCAGCTCAACGCCATCAACAGCAGTCCGAAATCCTCCTCATCAAACATCATCTTTGGAGTGGGAGGAGGAGGAGGACAGAAGTTTTTTGCTTCGAAATGGCTGACTTTGCTTCTGTCTCAGTTGGTGATGGTCTCCTCGGGCGCCTTGTACTGTTTCCCTTTGTACTCGCAGACTATGAAGGAGAGATTAAATTTAACGCAAGAACAGTTGACGTTTATTGGGACGTGCGGGAATTTCGGGGCGTTCTTCTCCGTTTTAGGCGGGATGTATTTCGATCGATTCGGGAGTAAGGCGACGTTATTCTTGGGAGGGACGTGTAAAATAATTGGGTTCGGAATGACGACTATGATTTTGCGAGGAATCATTTTCCCGCAAACCGTCTTTTTCTCGAGTGTAGCTGCGTATATCATGGGAACTGGATGCTCGACGAGCTTAACTGCCGCGTTAGGAGCGAATTACGCGAACTTTACGGACAAGACGCAGCACGGGAGATTAGTCGGTTTAATCATGGCATTTTTTGGTTTATCGAGCGGTGTTTTTAGCATAGTATTTGACGTATTTTTCACAAACACCGGGAGTGACATCGGGAAGAACAGCGTAGCTTTTGTGCAATTCTTGGCGGTATTTTGCGGCGGCGTCGATATTTTGTGTTCAACTGTCGTCGGCATTCCGAGAGGTTTCGCTTTGCCGCCATCATCCACTCTTGACGAGATGAACAGTTCTAACGCCATGAACATAAATAACGAAAGTAGTAGGAATGCAGGATCTATGGTTGATGATTTTAAACGAGCATTTGTAACGGGAACCTTAACCGTTGACGATCGTTTGCGTTGGAGCTTGACGATCACGGCAATAGGCGCGGTACACGTCGCGGTTTCTGGATACTTGGCACACCAATTCGGGTCGCAAGCCACATCTCCGTTTGCGTTATTTATTTTTGCGTGCATCGCGTACTCGTTGTATCGAGTGACAACACTAGGCACAAACTCGTTGTTGCGTCACAAGAGCGAATTAGTCGCCGTGAGTTCGGTGGTTTCGACGGATCAAAAGTCGTTGGAGATGAAATCGATGGACGACGTTGAAAATCCGCAAAGTGCTTCGAGCAACGGTCTCAACAAAAAGACAAATTTGTCACCAACCGAGGTTTTGCAGGAGATGAACTTTTATTTGATCTTTGTCGCGCTCATGTTTTCGCTCGGATCTGGTGTCACGGTGATTAACAACTTGACGCAAATTGCGAAAGCATTCGGAGAGAATTTGCCGAGTTCGATGCCGTTGACGCTTCTGAAAATGTTTGCGTGCACGAACACGTTGGGTCGATTACACGCAGGGCATTGGAGCGATAAATTATCTAAGCGATCGGTGGATGGTAATGGTGTAAAAGAATCGCACTCCTCAAGAAAGCTGCGCGTGTTGGGAGGAACCACCTCTTCGAATATTGTTTCGAGCTTCATCTCAAACTTTGATACCTCTGGACGCGTCGGTCGCGTGAGGTTTACATCGTTTTTAATCGTCGGCGCATTTTTTGGTATGATTGCGTGTTGGACCGCGTCAGAAGATATGCCGAGTAGTATTTTAGCTTTAACTTTAACCATTGGATGTGCAGTCACGGGTTGGTTCTACGGCGCTTTGTTTTGGTCCATGCCAACGGTGACGATTGATATTTTTGGACCGAAACATTTTGGCGCGAACCGAGGCTTGGTTGGGTTAGCGCCCGCCGTCGGAGGATACCTCATGAGCACAAAGATAGCAGGTGCAGTGTATCAGTACTCCGCTGTGTTTGATGAAGGATGGAAGTGCACGTCCGGCCGCGTGTGTTATGCGCAGGCTTTTTTCATCAACACGATTCTCGTAGTCATCGCGTATTGTTCGATTTTAGTTTTGTGCCGAAGAAGAAACGAATAGTCATGTGTTTTACTGTTATTCTTGTTTTAAATTATTGATGATGTTGTACACGTATACAAATAGCAAATAAAGAAACGCATAATTAATCCCATCCGCATAATTTTGGTCGTATAACTTTCTCAAACACGCCATACGCCTCATCCGTAGATTCAGGTAAAACTGTCGGTAACAAACCGCCCTTCACTCGAAAGGTTATCAGAAAAGAGTTTGTCACGATTGCGTTGACAGTTTTCGGATTCACCACGATCGCTTCGACTTGCATCACGATATCTCTTTCGATATCATCCCCACTCTCGTCGTACACGTTCGTCTCTTTCAGTTCTAGAGTATCCTTATCGAACTCTCCCGGTTCGCCGACGTGGATGATGTGCGCCCGAAACCTCAACAAATCGCCAACCTCAACTGGAGCTCGAAAATCTACATCTGACATGTTCACAAAAAGTGGAAACGTGCCCGCGAATGTGTACGCATTCGCTAACGCCAATTCAAACCCGCGTCGCAATAAAAATCCACCGAATATCCGTCCAGATAAGTTCACTTGCTGCGGTTGCGCGACGAACAAATTCTCGTGCACCGTCTGCGAAGTCAAAACGGTTTTCGATAACTTCTCGTCCAACACCGCTCTCGAGGGCATCTCTTTTGCCACTCGAGACATTTCCCGCATCTTTTTAACCCACTGCTTCCGAAATACTCTCACTTCTTCGCGCATGGGCATTTTATCCATCTTTCTGTTCTTCTTCAACTCAATCTGTGCTTTAACTTCATCGAATGTTGCTCTCTGCTCCTCGGTCAGCGCCTTCACGTCCAACGGGTTCACCGGCGTCGCTTTACCAGTCGCGTTTGACCTCGCGGCGAATATAAAATCCGCTCGCATTAAAACATCGCCTCTTTCGTTTTTCAAATCGCATCTCACCACGATCGAGGACGTTCCAACGTACGCCACCGATCCGTGTAAAAACGTCTTTTGGTCTAACCGTAATTTTTTGAACTGTCGAATGTTATCCGCGCTCGCGGTGACCGCGTTCGGAGGCCTCGTCGCCGGGTCGTTGTCGTCAATGTGCGTAAACACGACGTTTCCAGCTAACGAGTCCATGTCTTCCAACACACGTCCGATTCTCGCCGTGTTCCACGGCGTCGCGTAATCTCTCGCCAACTGTTTATCGTTCTCGAAATCGTACAAAACCACGTGCTCTTTCACTTTCTTCATTTTCAAGACGGTTTGTTCCGGAGCGTGCGGGTGCTCTAAATTCATTTGCTCCAAGCGATCGTTCCACAAGCGCTTCGTGATGGCAGTTCTTTGGTGTGAAATGTAACCCATTTCAGAGGCAGCTGTCGTCGAAATCCATGTCTTTTGTTGACGATGATACTGATGATGATGATGTCTTTTCAGAAGTCGTCCCCCTCGGTGCGTCGTCGTCGTCGTCGTCCATTTATTCTCGTTGTTGTTGTTGTTGTTGTTGTTATCCACTTCTGCTCTTTTCGTCTTTGAAGAAATAACTGTCGTCGTCGCCTCGGGAACAAAACCAACACCGACGTCTCTTTGAAGAGACGACGACGACGACGTCGAGAGAAAGCGCGAATGCGGTCGTGGTGGTGCTGGTGATGATAAAAGCATCTCGCTGCTCGTTGGTATTGTTGTTGTTGCGCCGCCGATGGTGTTGTTGGTATTCTTCGCAGCGCATAGCGCTCTTACCATTCGAGCGGCGTGCCTTACCCGCATCGTGTTTGTTTTTTGTCGTTTTATCCTCTTCTTCTTCTTCTTCTTCTTTCAAAACACCAAAAAAATCAAAATTTTAACTTTTGGAGAGAAAAGAGAAGGAAGAAAACAAAAAAGTTCCACAACGCACGTGTGCCAAACAAAAAAAAAATACGCGCGCGCGCGACGAATAATAATAATAAAATATAATATTAAGAAGAAGAGAGAAGAGAGAAGCGCCTCGCGGGGGATGGGGGGATTCGCGATGACGACATCGACCGCAACGAGAACAACAGCAGCAACAACAAATGGTGGTGGTGGTGGTGGTGGTGGTGGTGGTGGTGGTTTGATTTCGAGACGAACGACGAGCAACGGCGGGGCGAACTCGTTGCCCGGGGACTCGTTTAAAGAAACGTTCGTCGAAAGAACGCTGAAAACAGTCGACGTGTTTAAAAGAAACGACGCTTTAGACGAGTTTTCGAAAGAAGGCTCGAATAAAGGCGGCGTGTTGACGCTCGCGTTCGCGTACGTCGTCTTCGCGCTGGTGTTTTCGCAAGTGCGACAGCTCTTCGCGACGTCGATGCGGACGGATTTGTTGGTAGATCACGACATGGATCCGACGATGGTGATGAACTTTGACGTTTCATTTCCAAACTTAAACTGCGAACATCTCGCCGTGGACTTGGTCGATGCGGTTGGTCACAGGGCGTTTAACTTAAGCGGCGAGAGCATTTACAAGCACTCGATGTCTAAAGAGATTCCATATTTGGCTATCGAACACGCAACGATGGGTGTTGGGTCCAGGCAACATTTTCACGCCATCGCGCCGAAGTCGCTGCATCCGTTTTGGGAGGGAGAGGACGAAGGTACGCCTTTAGGTAGGATCGTGCCGGGCGACGAGTTCGATTACATCGTCGGCGATGACGATGAATACGACGATAATAAGAAGAATAAAAACGAAAATATCGTCGAGCAACGACGCGACGAGTACGGGTACAGGCGTTTTGCTTTGCTTTTAAACTCCGAAAACTTCAAGAGAAACGTCAACGCGCACAGCGTTCTTTTAGTGAACTTTCACGCGCCTTGGTGTTCGCACTGTGCAGCCTTAGCGCCGCACTACGAACGGGGAGCACAACTCGTACAAAAAGCGCTCGCAAAGTCCATGAACTCGAGGCTGTCAGCTGCGTTTGCTGGCGTCGACTGCACCGCGGAAGAGAATAAAAAGCTATGCGACGACGAAAAAATATTGGCGTATCCAACGATACGGGTCTACAGAGGCAGTTCGAGCGACGCGATTCTGCTCGATAAGAGTAAAGGGGATATTCGTCATTTCGAAGTTTATCACGGACCTAGAACGTCTGAAGCTATGGCTGAATTCACGCTGAGTTTATTGCGAACGTTGCGGGAAAACGACACTCGAACGACGAACGATGCGCCTTCCACGTCTTCGGATAAACGTGGCGGCGAAGAAGAAGCGCCACCGATAAATGTTCGCGCGCATCGTTTGGGTTACGATTTTGACAGGGATGGTCGACACGAATCCACCGTTCGCTCTTCTGGATGCACGGTGGAAGGCAGAATTCGTTTAGCAAAGGTTCCAGGAGCGGTGTTTTTTTCCGCTCGAAGTTACGGCCAAACTATCGATCTTCACCGCATCAACAGCACTCACATCATCAACCACTTCTCGTTCGGCGATTACGTGCCAACAACATCGAAGAAACGCTCGTACGTTCCGAAAAAATTTCGCAAAGCGTGGTCTTTAGCGTCTAAAGATGGCGGTGGTAAATTTGCCACAGAGAAAGGTTTCGCGGAAGGCGAAAATATTTTCGCTTCGCAGCACAAAAATACCATCCATGAACACCACATGCAAGTCGTGACACGTTCGATCGTTCCGTTGAACGCGGCGACGTTAACATTGAACGAATACACGTTCTCTTCGAACAAGTTCAAAATCTCGCCTTCATCTTCGCAACAAGAGAGTGCGTCGTATTTTGACAAAGAAGATAACGACTTCTCTGAAGGCGCTACGCACGCGATATCGAAGAGAGGTGCGTACGTCAAGTTTGCCTTTGCGATCTCACCAATAGCAATCTCGCACGTAGAAACAGAAAAAAATGTATTCGAATGGTTGATGGACTCTGTGACTATCCTTGGTGGCGTGGTCGCGTTTACGTTCGCGTTTGAGTCTATTTTGCACTCTGGCGTTCGTAAAGCCGCGAGAATGTATCGCAAAAGAATGTTGGGAGCCCCAAAGTGCACGTGACAGACGCACGCGCGACGAGAGACATAAATTCTACACACCTACGAATAGAATAAATAAACATAAATAAAAGGGAATCTAAAATCTACAACGTCGTCGTCGCTAACGACGGTTTTGGCGGTTCCGCGGGTCCGTCTTCGACCGGTTTCAACGCCGCTACAAACTCCTCCATAATTTCTCGACTATTCGCACACAACACGCGTCTCGCGTTTAAATGCATTTCCTCGCCGCTCGGATCGACCACGACGCCGCCGGCTTCTCTGACAATCACCGTCGCCGCGCAATTATCCCACGGTCCTCCGAACCCAATTTCGAAGAAACCGTCTACTCTTCCGCTCGCCACGGCGCACATATTCATTGCGCACGATCCCGTGCACCTCACACTTCTCGAGTTTTGCACCACATTCCTTATCCGTCCCATGATGGCGTCTATAGTTTTCTCGTCTCTCCCTACGCCGATTTCCGTGGCTATCAACGCCTTCTTCAACGTCGCCGTGTTCGATACCCGAATCGGCCGCGCGTCCGCCTCTTCGTTCAAGTCTTCCCCGACGACATTAATCAGCTGCGATCCTCTCCCTTTCACTCCGACAAACATCTCTCTCGTTATCGGATTAAACACAACCCCGACGACGGGTTCTTTATTCAAAGTCAAGCCAATCGAAACGCACGAGTTTGGATAGGAGTGAATAAAGTTCGTCGTCCCGTCGACTGGATCGACGTACCACGTCGGCGCGTCGCGCATTTCGGGAATAACATCCCCACACGCCGCGGTTTCCTCCTCTCCAACGATTAAATGTTCTGGAAACGTTCTCGTCAGGTACTCTTTGATCATCTTTTCGCACTTTTCATCCGTCAGAGTGACTAAATCCACGTCGTTTTTTTTACTGTTTTTCACTAAAGACGAGTCCGTCCCCCAGGCGTTTCGAATCTCCCTCCCGGCGATGAACGCGCAGTGTTTCGCCGCGCTCAGCGTCTCCTCCAGAAAAGAAGAAGATGGTTCTTCCATGGTAGTAGTTGTAGTAGTTGTTGTTGTAGAAGGAAAAGAAGAGTAAAAAGCACTAACTAGTTGTTGTTGTTGTTGTTGTTGTTGTTCGTTAAAGAAGAAGAGAGAATGAGGAATTTTTTGGACACAAAAAAGAGAGAAATTTTTATAAAATCGTGTGAGAGTTTTTTCGACGCTTCGAGGAGACAAGAGAGAAGAGAGAGAGGATCGATCTTCTTCTTCTTCTTCTCTTTCTCTTCATTTTCTTGTTTCGCGTGGAAAAAAGGAGGAAAAAGGATGGAAGGAGAAAACGACTTTGAGGACGCGGTGGCGGTGCGGTACGTGACCGTGGAAATCAAAAGCGACGCGTTTGATTCTCGCGCGGTGGAAACGTCGACGACGACGAATGGAAACGCGAATAAAATCAGAATCGATTCGAAGAAAACGGTGAGAGACTTGAAAGTGACCGCGAGCAAACGCTTGATTGATAACAACAACAACAACAAAAGCAGTAAACCGACGAACCCGAAATACATCTGTTTCCTGTATCAAGGCAAAGTTTTAAGAGAAGACGAGGAGCAGTTAGAAAAAGCTCTCGGATTGGACCGAAAGAAACTGAGATATGCGAGCAGCGGCGAGGAAGATGAGGGAGACGAAGAAGGAAACGAGAACGACGAAGACGAGGTGAAGATTGTGCACATGATCGTGAGGAAATCAGAACGCGAATTGGAACGAGAACGAGAAGAGAGAGAGAAGAAAAGAGAGGAGGAGAGAAGGAGGAACAGTAGTAGTAATAATAACAGCAGCAGTAACGACGATAGCAGCGGCGGCGACGCAAACGGGAACGTTTTGGCGAGCGAGCAACCACCAAACGCAACTTCGACGCCACAACCTCAAGCGCACCAACAATCTCCACCACCAGGCGTGGTGATGGTATCACCGATGGTGATGAATGCGTATAATGCAGCGTATAACGCGGCGTTTAGAAGTTTGCGACCGAACGCGACAGTAGTACCCAGATCGCCCGGATTGGCGTACGTGCAAACAAACGAACAATCAACTTTTTTTCAACAGCAAGACAACGCGACGAGACAAATAGGAAGCAGTGCCGTGAGTAACGCGAACACCGCAGTGGCAACAGTAGACGCGACTCCAAATGCGCCGCAAGGAGCAGGAGGAACAGGAGCGCCGGTAGCAGCTGGGGCGAATGCTAACAACAACGACGATCCAAACGTCATCATCGATCCGAATCAACCTTATCAACGCATCGTCAGAAGAGGGGAGAATGGCGAAGAGATTGTCGAAGTTATTCGAGTTATACAGTTTCGAATCGATGTAAAACTCATGTTAAAGCTCATATTGATCACCGCATTTGCTTGCCAAGACGCGTCGAAGAAGAAAATGGCCATGTACATCACGGCGGCGATCATCGGATACCTCTACCAAACTGGTGTTTTAGAATCTATTTGGGACGCTTTGTTCGGCGCCTACTTACCTCCCGAGAACGAAATGCAGCAAGGTGGAGGAGCCAATGCAGGAGCTAATAATAATAATAATAATAATAATAACGCGAGAGACCAAGGAAATGATAACAGAAATAACATCAGAAACGGACGTCGTCAGCGGTACCGCAGACCGGCGAATGTCGCCGGATACACGGATACAATGCCGCAAAGCTGGTTAGGCGAGTTGAAGATATTCGCCTATTCCTTTGTGGCCTCCTTATTTCCCGCGTGGAGAGTTCCGAATTTGCGTCAAAACGAGGTGAACAACAACAACAACAATAACCCGCAGAGACATCTTCATCAAGATTAATATAGTCATAGAAAAGATTTGTATCATCATCATCATCATCATCATCATCATCATCATCATCATCATCATCAACAACAATAAAAAAATAACGAACTCTCTTCGCTTCTTCAGAAAACAAAAAGTATCTCCTCCTCCTCGTCGTCGTCTCGCGTAAATACTGAAAATGCTACTACTGCGACGGCAACAGACGGCGCGTCTCATCAGAGCGATGCTGAACGCACCATCGAGTGGTGTTGCTGCTTCTTTCGCTCCTCATTCGTCGTTTCCTTCGCATCTTCGGACGCATACTGCGAAGACCAACTCGACGACGACGACGACGACGACGACGACGAACACAAACAAAATCGAGTTTCCAATCGACGTCGGGAAAACCTTACGTGTGATGGATTTGAACGGAAAGAAAATAGTCGTTAGAAATTTAGACCCCGGAGACGAACGCGTGGAGATTTTTAGCAGCACTAGCTTCGCGTCGTCGTCGACCTCGTCGTTATCGTCTCAATTACGCGCGGAAAAACTAGATAACGGCGACGTGTACGTATTCACCGTTTCATCGGACGAAGACGAAATGAGAAAAAATGGAGACGCCGCCGATGACATCATCGAATGCAAAATACCACCTCGCTTTGTATCTTTAGACGTGTTGATGGGGAACGCGGGTTCGTTGACGGTCGATGCGAATGTCGCCGAGGCGAGCGTAGACGTGACGGTAGTGAATGAAGATGAAGATGAAACCGACGCGCGTGATAGAACGGAGGACGATGTGCCGTCGTCATTTTTGCCGCCGCCAGCGCACGTGCGATTCTTAAAGAGCGTCAAAGGCGCCTACGTGAACGTAGAAACGTTGAATGGAGATGTCTCGTGCGAAACGATTCAAGCGAACGCGTCGATTAAAACGAACGGAGGTAACGTGATTGCGAAAAGAGTGGTAGCGAACGATTTGCGAGTAGACGCCGGCGTCGGCGGTAACATTCTCATCGATTCCGTTTTCGTGCACGATTGCGAGCTATACACGACCAAAGGCGAAATTCGCGCGAAGAAGAACTTTCGAGCGAGTGGAACGACAAAATGCATCACGAACGGCGGTAACGTGTCGTTAGAAAACGTGGAATGCGGAGACGAAGACGCGGAAGTGACGATTGATGCGCGGAGCGGAGGAGGCAGCACCGACGGTGGCGATATATCCATACAGTTCGCCCCACGAGTGACAAACATCCACGTGTACACGAACAACACGGGTTCGATCGACGCGCGAGTCCCGAGTGGGTTTCCGGCACTCGTCGTTCGACGAGAAGAAAACCAACCGGACGAAATCATCGTTCCCGCAAAGACGAAAAAAGAAGACGGATCGTCCTTTGGCGAAACCAGCGGCGAAGGAGACGAAAAGAGTAAAGACGTCTCCACACTCGGTGCTCGAATAGTGCACGACGTCGACGACTCGCTCGCGCGCAAAATACGCGCCGAATACGAGTCAAAATCCAACGTCATCTTCTCGCTCGGCGGGATAAACAACAACGACGTCGTCGCGGATGCAGCTTCTTCGAAGAAGGAGGAGAAGAAAAAAAGCGGCTCGTTATCGCTCGTCGAAACGTCGTGGCTGGACGAAGTTTTCTTCAAGAATGCGAAGAAGAATAGCTACTAGAGGTCACGAGGAAGAGAAAATAGAGATAGAATATATATACGTAGAGAGAGAGAGAGAGAGAGAGAGAAAGAGTAGTTGAAATTTAGATTGGTTGATAGTGTAGCCGCCGCGCGAGAGAACGTCCCCTTCGAGTTGTATTTTATTATTTATTTTTTGTTTCGAAACATTTCTCTCTCGTTCGTTCTCTTCTTATCTGAAAATCGTCGTCAGAACAAAACCACCCATCCTCTCATCGAAGAATGGTTGCGCACTCCATCTTAAGAAGAGGCTCCCGAGCGGCGCTGAATTCAATCGCCCGACAGTATTCGTCCGTGCCGAACGTCATGGTGCGAAACGTTTTTCGCTCTTTCTTTTCCGTTCGAACGTCGTTCGCGAGTCTTCGTTACGCGTGAATGATAAAAAAAAGGATCTCTTCTCTCATCTTTTTTCCTTCGCCGCCGAGAGACCTCTTTTTTTTTGTTTTGCGCGCGCTCGCGGTTTCTTCTTCTTCTCGTTCTCTCTCTCTCTCTCGTTCTCGTTCTTTTCGCCGCTGTCGTTGTTCTTCGCCCTTATCTTCCTTCTTTCTTTCCCTCTTTCTTTCGTTCGTCCGGAAGGAAGAAAGGAGAGTAGAGGAGAACGGTGACTTTTCTCCCTCTCTCTCTCTCTCTCTTCGTTCGCGTGTGTCGTCACACCAAACAAACAAACGAACACACAAACGAACCGAAACTCACCAAAATTTTTCTTCCCTTTGAAAACAAACAAAACAACAAACAACGAAACAGACGGCGGCGGTGATTCGCGAAACTGGACCGTCCTCGGTGATGAAGATTGAAAAAGATTACCCGACGCCGAAACTCAATCCGGGGTCGGTGTTGATCAAGAACAAGTTTTCTGGGATCAACTTCATCGACACGTATCACCGCTCGGGTTTGTATAAGAGAGACTTACCTTTCATCGGTGGCCAAGAAGGGGGCGGTTTCGTCGCGGCGACGTCGCCGGAGGCGGAAGCGCAAGGCGTGAAAGTCGGCGACAGAGTGGCGTATTCTTCGGTGTTTCAAACGTACGCGGAGTACACCGCGGTTCCGGCGCACAAAGTCGTCACCGTTCCTGAAGAGATTCCGTTAGACGTGGCCGTTTCGTGCGGGGTTCAAGGTATGACGGCGCATTACTTGACCCACTCCGCGCACGCGCAGTTGGTCAAACCGGGCGAGTGGATGCTCATCCACGGCACCGGTTCTGGGACCTGCCAATGGGCCGCGCAAATGGCAAAGTTGAGAGGGTACAAAGTCATCGGCACGTGCTCCAAGTCTAAGGTGGATATTGCTAAAGGCACTGGCGTGGACGAGTTGATTGTTTACGACGAAGCGCCAGGGACGTCGTACGAAGACTACTCCTCGGTGGATTTAGTCCCAAAAATTATGGAAATCACAAACGGGCAAGGCGTAAAGTGCGTCATCGACGGGATCGGTTTAGCGACGTGGGAAACCTCCATCGAAGTGTTGGCCACCAAAGGCATCTTTGTCTCATTCGGTAACGCTTCTGGCGCCGTCCCGGCCTTCCCGCCGTTGAAATTAATCAACAAATCCGCGTTTTTAACGCGACCGAAATTGAACGACTACACGCAAACGAGAGAGGAGTTGATGTGGAGAGCGAACGATATTTTTGGTTGGATTAAATCTGGAGAGTTAAAGGTTGCCGTGGACAGATGCTTTCCGTTAGAGCAAGCGAAGGAAGGTCACGACTACTTGGAAGCCGGTAAGAGTCGAGGGAAGGTTTTGTATGAAATCAATTAATTAATCAAAAGAACACATCTCATAAACAAACACAACACGTGCTGTTATTTTCGTTTTGCTTTTGCCCGCCGGGGATTTTTTTTCTGATGGTTGCACCTGTCACGAGTCATGCAAGGCCTGCGGTTACCTTGCATCGCCAACGGGCGAGTCGGACTGCTTGTCGTGCGCGAATTCTGCACACGTTCTCACGGTTGCGTACGCCGACGGGACCGGGTCGTGTGCCGCCGCCTCGGCCGCCGCCTCGGCCGCTGCCCCTGTTCGGTTCATCGGGCTATCCGTGGTGCTCGTGGCCATCGCTTCGTTGGTCGCCGTTTATTAAATATATCGTTTGTATA
>Ga0255761_10001577_pt1 | contig 21065 bp, 20 predicted proteins | sample 071ome_29_FD_179961 | JGI IMG/M metagenome (GOLD analysis project Ga0255761, IMG submission 179961) | Coastal salt marsh microbial communities from the Groves Creek Marsh, Skidaway Island, Georgia - 071407BT metaG (version 2) | ecosystem: Environmental > Aquatic > Marine > Intertidal zone >... | reverse complement strand
CCGGTCCCCACGCCGAGCGAACCCAACGCGCCGGGATCCATCCAGTGACCGGGCGTGCGAGGCTGAACCGCCTGCGCACTAATCGTGACGACGTCGCCACCGTCACCAATATAAATGGTGTCCTCGGTTAAAAACTCATTGAGTTCCCATGCCACGCGATACGGTGAGATCGGACTCTTATCGGTTTTGAAGAGGCCCATTAACTTTTCGGTCTTGCCCTCTTCGAGCGCGCGCAACTGCGCCATCCACTCCGCACGGCCTTTTGCCCCGTTATCACCGCCTGCAGTAGTGGCTGCCAGCACGCCCGCAAGGACAGAACCCGGGTGGCCGACGATACCCAGAGACACATCCCGGTTCTTGCCGACCGTCTTGTAGTCCATGTCGATCTGCACGACGGTGGCTTCCGCGCGCAAGCGTTTGCCGTAACCCATTCGAAAATCAAATGGGGTGCCCACAATGATGATGAGATCGGCTTCTTTAAAAGCGTCCCCACGCGTACGATGGAAATGATGCGGGTCACCCGGCGGCAACACCCCGCGAGCGGCGCCATTGAAGTAAGCCGGTACGTTCAGGGCGCGTACCAGATCGATCGCCTCCTGGTGGCTGCGCGATGACCACACCTGCGTGCCCAGCAGGATCGCGGGCTTTTCAGACTTAACGATGAGCTGCGCCAGCGCATCGATATCCGCCGGATCGCCGATACTTTTGATGGACGACCGATAGTGCCCGGCCTGGGGCACTACTGCTTTGTCGGTGGCGACCTCACGATCAAGCACATCACGCGGGATCTCAAGATAGGCAGGTCCGGGAGCACCTGAAAAGCATTCACGAGCCGCCATGGAAATCATGTCTGCCACGCGCTCGGTGGAGCGCACCCCCGCTGAGAATTTAGTGATCGGCGCCATCATGTCAACATGCGGCAGATCCTGCAGTGAACCCATCTTGTGCTGGGTCAGCGCGCCTTGCCCGCCGATATGAAGAATCGGACTCTCGGAACGAAATGCCGTGGCCACTCCGGTCATGGCATTGGTGCAGCCGGGACCAGCGGTGGTGACGACGCAGCCGAGTCGACCGGTCTGACGGGCGTAGCCGTCGGCAGCATGAGCCGCCGTCTGCTCATGGCGTACGTCAATGATCTTGATGCCCTCGTCCAGACAGCCATCATAAATATCAATAATGTGGCCACCGCATAGCGTAAAAATAGTATCGACACCCTCCTGCTTTAGTGCCTTCGCCACTAAATGGCCGCCGGAGATCACGTCTCCCGACTTATCTTTTTGCGCCAGCGTATCCGTGGCGGTGTCGGTCTTTTTTAAATTTGCACTCATCCTGTCCTCCTCGAATGTGGACAATTAATTTGCCGAACTAGTGGGTCGGCTTCCTATTCAGTCTGGAAACCATGCGCTGCCGCAACTTAGCCCTGCCAGTGGCTTTCGCCACCCGATTTTGCGGCTCGCTTTCGCCTAAAATTTAACCAAACGGGATACAGTATCAAAGCGATAGCAATCAGGATGCAGCCTAATGCGATTGGGTGTTGCGCGGGGTTAATGAACGTTGTTATATCGCCCTGGCTCGAGATCAGGGACTGACGCATCGAGCGCTCTGCGAGCGGACCCAAGACAATCGCGAGAACAGCGGGAGCCACGGGGTAGTTGAGCTTACGCAGAAAATAGCCCCCAGCGCCCAGTATCAGCATTAACCACACGTCGAACATTCTGTCAGTCGTCGCGAAAACACCGACGAAACACAGAATAAAAATAATGGGCGTCAGAATGGTGAACGGCATAGCCAGCACTCGGACAAATAGCGGGATAAGCGCGAGATTTAGAGCCACCGTGACGAAGTTGGCAACGTACATCGACCCGATCAGACTCCAGACAAAGTCAGGATTGTTCTGAAATAGCAAAGGTCCTGGACGCAGACCCCAAATGATCATGCCGCCAAGCAGGATCGCCGTCGTGGGCGAACCCGGGATGCCGAGGGTGATCATAGGCAGCATCGAGCCTGTCGAAGCCGCATTGTTAGCCGCCTCCGGTGCCGCAACCCCAGCTATATTGCCTTTTCCAAAACTTTCAGGATCCTTAGAAAAAGTTTTAGCAAGGCCATAGGCCATCAACGATGCAGGTGTCGCGCCAGCGGCTGGCAGAGTCCCCACGAAGAACCCGAGAGTCGAGCCCAGCGACGTGGTGGGGAGATACTTCTTCACAGAGCGCAGGTGCTCCTTGAACTCTCTGAGAGTCGTCTTAACCTGTTCGAGTTTTATCTTGCCGCCGGTCTGTTCGAGCGTCCACAACATCTCGCCAATACCGTAAATACCAATGGCAAGTACCAAGAAGCCGATTCCTCTCTGGAACTCCACCATGTCAAAAAAGATAAGGCGGGGCTTTCCGGAAATAATGTCAAAGCCGACGGCCGCCATCACAAGGCCGAGCAGAATCGAGAAGATCGTCTTGGGGATGTCGTCGCCGCCCAGTCCGACAAATGTCGCGAACGCCAAGATCATGAGTGCGAACTCTTCTTGAGGGCCAAACTTCAAAGCGACGTCAGCGAGCGGAGGAGCGAACAACGTGAAGAGGATGATGGAAATGGTCCCGCCTATAAACGAAGCGACGGCCGCACCCATCATGGCCTGATTGGCTTGCCCTTTCTGGGCCATTGGTCGTCCATCAAAAACGGTTGCTACCGCAGTGGATGCGCCCGGGATGCCTAATGTGATTGAACTTATCGCACCACCGTACATGGCGCCGTAATAAAGAGCAGCGAGAAAAATGATCGCGGCGGTTGGTGGCACAAGAAAAGTCACGGGCAAGAGAATCGCCACGCCGTTTACGGATCCGAGGCCGGGCATTGCGCCTATGAACAGTCCGGCCATGCAGCCCGCGATAATCATCGCAAAGTTTAAGGGCTCAAACGCATGGAGCAATCCCATAGCTAAAAGAGCAAAAATGTCTCCCATGCTTCTTCTCTTATCCTAAATTCCGAAATGTTCTATTCGCTAGCCAATACGCGTCACATTAAATATTCCCAGCGGAAGTTATCGATCCAAAGAAATCCGTCTTCGAAGATCGGCAAACCCTTGGGAAGATACTTAGAAAGCTGCCACTCAAAAATAAAGTAAACCGTGAGAACGAGACCTGTGACCGCCACGGACGTGAGGCTCCACGTATGCTTTCCTATCACCCGCATATAAAAGCCAAGGAAAAGCGCGATGGATATATACGTGCCCACAACGGCCACAAGCGCGACCATCACAGTCAGCGCAATAAAAGATATGGCTACGAGAGGCAGGTGATCTGGATCTATATACGGCGCTTCGTTTCGACTTTCGGTTGTTGTCCGACGAACCCAACGGACCAGCGTCCATACCGATGTGAGCGCCATACCCAGACTGAGCCAGAAGGGCCAAACCCCAGATCCAGGTCCTCGTCCCGGCACCCAGCCAATTTTCAATCCATCCGAATGGATCGACCACATCATGCCCAACGAGAAGAGCAGCAGTCCGATCGCTGCCAATAATTCAGCCGTGCGTGTCGACATATCTTCTGCTCTCAGTAGGGCATCACCCGGGGCACTTGCCGCTGAGCCTTATGAAGCTGGTTTTACGAGCCCAGATCAGTAGGGGCGCCGCGTGAGGGCGCTGTATGGATGACACTACGCTACAAAATACCACTTAGAACATAGTTAGAACATAGCCGGGCCAGCAAACGCTGGCCCGGCACAACAACATGACAAAAATTACTCGCCGGTAATGGCTGCGGCACCCACCTGGGCGATCAATTTCTCATGCGCCACATACTGCTTGGCGTGGAAATCACCCAACTCGCCGCCTTTCAGCATTTTGGAGCAGGTCAAGCCATCGCTGACGCAGAAATCCTGCCACTCTTTGCTGTCAAACAACTCCTGAAAAAGATTAGTGTAGAACTCCACCGCGCCGGCGGACATTCCCGGCGGGCCATTCACCGAGCGCTGCATGTAGTACTCGATATCGACACCAAGCTCCTTGGCTGTCGGCACATTCGGGAAAGCAGCCATTCGCTCCCCCGTGAACTGGACGAGCGGCTTTGAACTGCCGGCCTCATAGAAAGACATCTGCTCGGACGGGTTGTTGACCGTAGAGTCGATTTGCTTCCCAATCAGGTTTTTCGCCACCGTACCACCGCCAGGAAACGGGATGTAAGTGACCTTGTAGTCAAACTCGGCCTCCATCATGGCAGTCAGCACGCTGTCCTCCTGACCGGATCCGGTACCACCCACTTTCCAATTTTTGCCAGCGCCCTTCACGGTCTTCACGTAGGAATCAAGATCGGTGATGTCCTTGCGATCGGTGTGCACCCAAAGCAGGAACGTATCCATAGCCATCAGGCCGATCGGGGTGAACTTCGTCGGATCGACGCCGAGACCCGGCTGAATGATGGGGGTCGTATAGAAGCTGTTGAGGGTCATCATCACGGTGTGATCGTCACCCGCTTTATCCTGCATGTAGCGCAGAGCCTCCGCGCCGGACCCACCCGGCTTGTTGATTGGGATAAACGGCCGTGGGCTCAGCCCTTTTTTCTCAATCAAGCCTTGCAGCAAACGCGCTATCTGGTCTGCACCACCGCCGGTGCCGGCCATAATGATGAACTCAACAGGCTTCTTTGGCTCCCAAGCCTGCGCGGGCGCGGCGATGAGCATCGCCATTGCTCCCAGCATGGCAGCGAAAGAACTAAATAGTTTTCCTTTCATCTTTTTTTCCTCACTTCTCCCTCTAAACGGAGATTAGTTGATACCTAACCTACAGCGCCCAAGAAGATCGAAATCCCCAGCAGGCAACCTTTCGGTCATCCCAGCGCCAAGTATGAACGACTGTGATCACACCAGAAGTTAACTTAACGAAAGAGCCAATAAATGGCCGTTCCTCCCATTATCAATATTTTCCTAGGCGTGTAAATTAAATTATCTGATGCAAGCCATTGACGTATTCTTATCAAAGAAGGTCGAGCGAGCACAGCGTCACACGGTCTCAGGGCGCCACCCAGTTCCCACTCCAGCCAGCCTCGCCCCAGCGGAAGACCGCTCTGCGATGACCCTCAACACGCAGAAAAAGCCAATCCAGGGTCGTCACCTCACAGGCCAGCACCGCAAAATGCTCTCGACCCGTTTTTTCATCAACCGGCTCAACAATGTCCAAATCGCGCTCATCGCACGGCGCCCCAGGGGCAAAGGGCGTCCGATAACACTGAGCGCTGCGCCAGGCACCATCCTGCCAGCGCCGCTCAGCAAGCGCATCATCGTGATGAATCCACGCATGCCCGTAGGCCCTGAGTTGAATCTTGGCGTCGCGGTCATAGAAGAGCCATGAAAAACTTGGATCTTCCTTAAGGTGGGCAATCTTAGGCGACCGCGTGTCGGTATGGCAGGTGAGCACACGGCTTGCCGGATCCGCCGAGCGGAGCACGACGGTTCGAACCTGTGCGACACCGTCGCCCACATTCGCCAATGTCGGCGTGTGCCAGGGATGATGTCGATCCTTCGCGGCTGTCGCGAGCGTTGTCCATTGGTCTTTTACAATTTGACTCAGAATAGAGATCTCTGGGGTCACGGGATATTGCTTCGGCATGATTTACTGTCTTAAAAAAGTTTTTTTAAATCTAACATCGCGGTCAGAGCAACCAAGTCTTATCGGCATCCGGCATTGCTCAGGTAAACGCTTTCGCTCTTGACGACATCACACCGGTCTATCTTTCATAATAAAGTAGTAACAAGAATTTCTGAGTCGTCACCCAAGATGCGCAAGAGCGAGCTGCCCCAGAAAATCTGCGAACATTGCAAACGACCATTCACCTGGCGCAAGAAATGGGAGCGCTGCTGGGACGAGGTACGCTACTGCTCTGAGCGCTGCAAACGCAGCAAGTCATCGGTCGTACGATCTTGAGCCCCTGGATTAAATCGCTGACGTTGGCGGGTGCGCTGCCGTTTTTGGTGGGCTGCGCACTTAAGCTGGGATGGGTTTCCCTTCCCGGGGTGGATGCGGATACCTGGTTATGGGGCTACGCCGTGGTGATCAGCGCATTTATGGCCGGCTCTCATTGGGGTATCGCGCTGAAAAGCGCCGACCTGATCACGCTTTTGGCCAGTAATGCGTTTGCGCTCGGCGTTTTCGCGATTGCGCTCTGGCTCAGAACACCGCTCGGACTCGCCCTGCTGGTCATGATCTTCGCCACCCAACTGCTGGTGGATCGAAGACTGCTGGCGCTCGCGCTGGCGTCCAATGCCTACTGGCGTCTTCGCCTTAAGGCGACCGGTATCGTCTGCGCGCTGTTGGCGACCTATCTCCTGATCGCGGTCAGCGTCCCATAATCTAAAGAGCGTCCGCGGCCCGTTTGGTCTCGGCCATAAATGCCTGAAGCTTTTCAGGATCCAGAGCGCCGTCTGTTCGCACTCCACTACACACATCAACCCCCGCGGGCAGAACCGCAGCAATGGCGTCAAAAATGTTTTTGCTCGACAGCCCTCCGGCGAGATACACCGGAAGATCCGTCGATTCAACAAACCGTCGGCTGATCGACCAGTCGTGCACGGAGCCGGTGCCTCCAAATTGGGGCTTTGCACCAGCCGTTCGACCCGAGTCCAGTAAAAACGCATCGACCCGCTCTGCATAGGCATCAACCAAGTCAAGCGCGTGCTCATTCTCTACGTGGATAACCTGCACGCGGCGCACGTGAGGCAATCTGACCCGTAGGCGCTCATGCTCTTGTGGATCGATATGCTGGACCACCTGCACCGTGTTGGCGCCGCAATGCACAAGCTCGGTTTCGATATCGTCTGCGCGCGTCTTACTGGTCAGAAAGAACGTATCGATATCCGAGGGCAGCGCCCCGACAATTGTGGCAGCTGCTTCCACACCGATAACCCCGGGACCTGAGGGCATCTCTCCCACAAGACCAATGGCGGTTGCGCCCGCCGCGCGCGCGAGAAGCGCCTCCTCCGCGTTAGCCGTACAGCATATTTTTATCTTCATTCGGTATCGCTGAGCTCGGGATCCCGATTTAAGAGAGCCGGCAGCAGTTCGTTTAAATCCCCAAAGAGCGCGGCGTCGGCAAGATCATCCATGGCCGTGGGCTCTGCGTTGACGATGATGATTTTTGCACCCCGCTCTTTTGCCATCGGCACGAGTCCTGCAACCGGATACACCGAAAGCGTAGACCCGACAGCGAGCAACAGATCACACGCGCAGGCCGCGCGCTCCGCACGAGCTAAGTCCTCAGGAATCAGCGACTGGCCAAAAGAAACGGTGGCGGACTTCAGAATCCCATCACACGCAGGGCAGGCAGGATCCTCTTCTCCCGACTCCAACCGCTGTAGGACCTCTTTCATCGGAGCCCGGTAGGTACATTCGAGACAGGCAACCTCGCGGATAGTGCCGTGAATTTCGATAATCCGACCTACGGCACTGCCCGCCATCTGATGCAATCCATCAATGTTCTGCGTCACCAGAGTGTGCAATTTGTCCGTGCGCTCAAAAGCCGCGATTGCCCTATGACCGATTCCCGGTTTCGCTGCCCATACCGGTGAATCACGACGTGATCGCCAGGCTTTCTTGCGGATGCGGGCATCACTGACGTAGTAGCGAATATCCGATAACTTTTCTGCGTCGGGATCTTTTGTCCAAACACCCTGGGGTCCACGAAAGTCGGGAATCCCCGAGGCCGTTGAGAGTCCGGCACCTGTCAGCACAAGAATCTTATTCGATTCAAAAATCCAATCGCGCGCGCTAATGAGTTGCTCTTTGTCCACTTTAATCTGTGCCGTGCTTTTCCCCGCAGAACCATCCGAGGGTATCTGATACAGTCGTTGATGAACAGACAACAGGAGAACATCATGTACTACCGGGTTACCACCTACTCTTTTGATGCGGCGCGGCGCGATGAGTTTCTGGCGCTGGCTGACACCTTCCGTGACGAACTCAACGCGATTGATGGCCTCGAGTCCGTTCATTCCTGCGAAATGGATGAAGGCGAAGGGATGATCGTTTCGCGCTACTCGAGTGAATCGGCCGCCAATGACGCCCAACCGCAGATTCAGAGTATTTTCGGACGGATGGCACCTTTTATGACATCGATGCCGGAGGTCAAAGGGGGCGCGGTTATCTGGTCGCTGTAAACGCGGCTCAGAAGATCCCGCCGTCAAGACCCGCTGCCATCGCGGCGCCGAGTTCCTCGCAAGAATCGGCAAAGTGATCGCGCCACTCGCCTTTTAATACCAGCGGCGGCTGGACCGCTCGCCAGCCGAGCCCTGCGGTAATGGATTCGATCGCGCGGCTTGTGCCTGTTCCGTCGAGACCCGCGCGTATAAATGCCGCATACGGCGTGCCGCGGGTGACTTCAAGGCAGGGGTTGTAGATACGGTCAAAAAAATCTTTAAGCGCGCCACTCATATAGCCAAGATTCTCGGTGGTGCCGAGCACGAGCGCGCTTGCCGATTTAACGTCGTTTGCGTCAGCCTCAAACGGCGTGCGAATGACGAGTCGCACCTCGGCGGCTTCTATGGAGCGAGCACCGGCTTCCACTGACCGCAGTAGTTTTTGGGTATTTCGCGAAGGAGCATGCGCAACCACAAGAAGCGTCTTCGAAACCATGGCGCTACCTTTGTCGAGCCTGCGATCCAAGTCAACAGGCGGTGTAGGGCTGGGACGCCTTAGGGCGAGAGTCAGCCGGTCCTGAAGATAGCTAACCGGCCAATAAAGAAAGGCCCGAGACTTGCCCGGGCCTTAATAACCGAGGAGGAAGGAGGGTTACATCGGGTCCTCATTCTATCAAAAACGTTTCTGTTTTTGAGCGTTAAATTGGAAAATTTCCTTTTATTATTAATTAGTTCCGATCTATCGAGCTATTCGAAGATACATCAATTGCTTGGATAAGAAAGCTCTAATCTACTTGAGAAGCTAAGGGTTTTACACGTCTCGAGCCAGCATTAAGCGACGAAATACTCGCCCGCATTAAAGCTCATCGGAAGCCCCTTCTCTTCGAACTCATCATCGGGGCAAACCACCACAGCGATCCCGAGAACCTTGAGTTTTCCCGCGATATGTCGAGCGCCAATGGAATCAAAAACGACGGGGCTAACGCGCCACTCAAAGTTTCCTCGAGTTTCCATGCGAAATAGCACCCGAGTGCTAGGTGGATCTGCTGCCATTTTTTCGTTCTGTCCGGCTGAAGGTTGCGGGTATCATCTCTGACAAGAAAAATAGCCGATAATCAATTGGCGCCAGCAGTTAATCATCTAGAGATTTTCTTGACCGGATGACATCAGACGCTCAAAACGAAACCGTGCTTTCCAACATCGGACTTGCGCTGGCTCGAGTCGCCCAGAGTCATGGCGTGGATGCAGGCGCCTTGATGCACGACGCCGGCATTGATACGGAATCGATTCATCAGAAAGAGAGCCGTATTTCAACCGTGCAGCATCAGGAACTCTGGAAGCTGCTGATCGAGCGAACAGGAAAGCCGTGTATTGGCCTGGACGTCAGCCGGTCTATTTCGCCCGGCGCTATCCATGGGCTCGGGCTTGGGTGGCTGGTCAGCGATACGTTAAAAAGCGCCCTTGAGCGACTGGTTCGATTCCAGCGGCTGGTCTCAACCAACGCCGATATCGAGCTTGCCGAGACCGCCGAGAGTTACGAACTGATTTATCGCGCAAAGACGCACCCCAAGAATTTCCAGACGGCCTCGGCTGACGCGCTGTTGATTCTCACCATGCGGCTTTGCCGGCTTGCGCTGAGCGAATCCCTTGAGCTAAAGCGCGTTGAGTTAGCTCACCCGGGCGCCGACTGTGTAGATGCCTATGAAGAGTTCTTTCGCTGTCCGCTTGAGTCAAACAGCGCTCGCTACGCGCTGATCTTTGACAAATCTACGCTTGACCAGAACCTGCCCGATGCCAACCCGCTGCTGGCCCGCATTAATGATGAATCTGTTACTGAATATTTGGCGCGATACGACCTGGCGGACTTCGTGACGCAGGTGCGAAAAATGCTGATCGAGCGCATGACGGAGGCCAAGCCGGATCAGGCCACGATCGCGCGAGCACTCAACGTGAGCGTTCGGCAGCTGCAGCGCGAACTTCAGGATCGTGGCTTTACCTTTAAGGGTCTTGTCGAGGAAGTGCGGCGCGACCTTGCTATCAGCTATCTCTCGGAGGGCGTGAAAACCATCGGAGAAATTACCTATCTGCTCGGCTATACGGAGCCTGCAAACTTCGGGCGATCGTTTAAAAAGTGGACAGGACAGACGCCAGGCGAGTTTCGGGCGTCCCGATAATGGCCGGTAAGGCGCTCACTGCGCGGAGATTAATCCCAGAGCTGCACCCACGAAAGCCGCTTCGCGACTTCCCCAAACCGCTCTCGGCAGTCGTTTCCTCCGCTGGTCTCCTCGCAGATTCCCTCGTAGTCACAGCCATGATCCCAGTGCGCATGATTTGAATCCCACGCGGATTCCCCCACCGCATTGGTGTTACCAAAGTCGCTCTGGGATCCTTCACATAGCGAAGGATTCGCCACCGCCTCAGCTCTCGATATGTTGGAGTAGTTGTTGGTGTGACAGATAACGATCTTGCCCTCCCGGCCCTCACAGACCGCTTTTTTGGCCCCATACTCACACCCCCAGTTAATAGCGGGCGGCGGCACATAAAAGGTCGTCTCAATCCGAACCCCACCGGCTTCACCGCCGACCAGATCGGCTGAATCAATTTTTATGATTCCGCAGGTGAGGTTAACGATATCCTCGGGCGAAACCTCGCTGATGTCCTCAAGAAGTTTCCTAAAGTTTGCTTCGGTCATCGCAGCGATTTCAGACTCGCGGTTGCGGACCAGCTCCTCCGCGGTTTCAAAATTGCGATGCAGGCCGACCTCAGCGCCGGCCATCTTTTCCTGAAAAAAGGAAGTTTTGGCCGCGGCGAACACAACAATCGATAGCGCCAGCAGCACCAAAAGGCTGATTAGGAGCGTAAATCCGCTCTGCCGAGGATAGACCTGGTGGGACTTGTTCATGCGCTTTCGCATCTTATCCCAGCCCCCAAAACTCGCTATGAATAACCATTAGCTTTTTATTGTATTACGCAATTCTTAATAAAAAGTGGCCAAATTCGGTCTATTTACGGTCCAAAAGCACGTTTTTGCAGGTTTTGAGCAAAACTGAGATCTCCAAGTTAGCCTCCCAATGGCTGCCGTAAAGCCTCTCTCAGGATCCCACCGCCGATAACCAATGCTGTCGATAACGGCCGTCCGGGTCGTACCGATCGGCCTGTAGCTCAAGATTAAAAATCCGCCCGCCCCGCGGATCCGGCCCCACGCCGGCGATGTACGCCCAGTTACCCCAGTTGCTCGCCACGTCAAAGTCCACAAGACGACTTTCAAACCATGCGGCGCCCAGGCGCCAGTCAAGGCCGGCCTCATAAATCAGATAACTCGCCACGAGCTGGCGCGCGCGGTTGCTCATCCAGCCCGTCGCCTGAAGCTCCCGCATGGACGCATCCACAATATCCATGCCGGTAACGCCTGCACTCCATTGAGCGAGCGCCTCCGGGTTCACTGTGACATCAAGCGCTCGTCGCGTGGGCCCCGACCGCCTGAATAGACGCGAGCCCACATGGCGCGCATACCATCGAAAGAATTCGCGCCAAAGAAGCTCAAAGCGCAGCCAATAAGTGGATTCGTTTGCGCCGTGACTTTGCTCGTAATGAAGGATGTCGTGCCACACGGCACGCACAGACAAACAGCCATGAGCAAGCCAGGCCGATAAATGGCTGGAGTGGGTACGACCGGAAAACGCGTTGCGCGTCTTTTTATAGAACGACAGCGCGCCGCTGGCGAGATAAGCGTTCCAAAGATCGTTCGCGGCTCTCTCGCCGCCGCGAGCCTCCACCTCGGTCATGTCACTGATCGGGTAACCCAATGATTCCGTCAAAGCTTTCGGGTCCGGCCAGGGCTGCGCCGGCGATCCATCAAGCCTTGAGGTCGCGATCGGCGGCAGCGGCTCTGCCCGGTGTTTTTCTTCAATCGTCTTTCGAAATTTTGTAAAGCTCGAGGGCAGTTGATCCAACGCCATGATGATCTGAGACGAATCGAAAAGCTCGTCGGTAGGGACCGAAAGCACCTGAAGATCCAGAGCGGCGAGCGCGGCATTTTCCGACTCTTCTTCGGATGCCACCGGCAGGTCGGTTACGACCGATACAACTGCATGAGTCTCCAAAATACGGGACAACACTTCTACCGGGCCATCGGCATCTATCCAGAGGGCACCTCCGATCTCTTCAAGCGACGCCCGCAGCGCCAACAAAGACTCCGCGCGAAAACGGCGCCAATCTCGTCCTGATCTTGCCAACCCAAACTGCGAATCAGTCCAGCGGCGGGGCTCGAGACAAGCCAGCGCTACGACGGTTGCTTGCGCACGATGCGCTTCCTTCATCGCACGAGCAAGGGCCGGGTTATCGGTCACGCGGCAGGTGTCGCGCACCAACCAAACCACAAGCGCAGGATCAGAAGTAGTACTCATGGCAACCGAGGTGATTCGCATCAATAGCTCAGCTGAATAATAACCGGGGGCTGTCGCGCGCGGGTCGTAAGAGGCGGTGCACTAAAATTAAGCCACTGCAGTCTCTGAAACGCTTACATCTAATGGACTGGGAAACGATTCACACGTTGCTGACCGACACCACTTGGGTCGGGCTTGCGTTCGCCCTGGGCCTCAGCGCCCGGGTGGTCGGCCTGCCGCCGTTGGTTGGGTTTCTTGCCACGGGATTTGCACTCAACGCCTTGGGTGTCAGCGGCGGCGAGACGCTTCAGAAGATTTCAGATATCGGCATAACCCTGCTGTTATTCACTGTCGGGCTGAAGCTCGAGATCAAAACTTTGATCAAGCCTCATGTTTGGGCGGTGACCACCCTGCACATCCTGCTTGTGGTTTTGATTTTCGGGGCCTCGATCCTGCTTCTGGCCGCGCTTGGCACGCCGTTATTTACTGACCTAAGGCCGCAGCACGCAGCCGTTCTGGCATTCGCATTCAGCTTTTCGAGCACGGTTTTTGTCGTCAAAGTGCTCGAGGATAAAGCCGAAGTCAAATCGCAGTTCGGCAAGATCGCGATTGGCATTCTGGTGATGCAGGATCTCGCGGCGGTTGTTTTCCTCGCGACATCTGCCGGAAAAGTTCCCACGCTGTGGGCGCTTGCACTGCTGGCGCTGATTCCGCTGCGGCCAGTATTCCTTCGGCTTCTGGAAAAAAGCGGACACGGTGAACTGCTGGTGCTTTTCGGACTGACGCTGGCGCTTGCGAGCTCTGAAGTCTTTGAGCTGACCGGCATCAAGGGCGGTGTGGGGGCACTGGTCATGGGCGTCCTGATTGCCCACCATCCCAAAGCCTCGGAGCTCAGCAAAACGCTATTGAGTTTTAAGGATCTTTTTCTTGTCGGCTTTTTTCTCTCAGTGGGAATGAGCGGCGATCTGACGCTTATGGCCATCACCATGGCAGTGCTGGTTGTGCCGTTCGTATTTGTAAAATCCGCCCTGTTTTTTGCGCTGATGACTCGCTTTCGCCTACGTGCAAGAAGCTCGCTGCTCGCGTCTTTGAGCCTCAATAACTACAGCGAATTCGGGTTGATTGTCGCCGCCATTGGGGTCAGCAACGGCTGGCTGGATTCGCAATGGCTCGTGGTGATCTCACTCGCACTATCGCTCTCTTTTGTTGCGGCATCACCGCTGACCCACCGCGATGAGGCGCTTTACCGTCGCTATCGGGAATTCTGGCTGCGTTTCCAGAGACCAACGCGTCTTGCGGAAGACGAACCGGTCGAAACCCGCAATGCCCGAATTGCGATATTCGGTATGGGTCGTGTGGGCACCGGTGCCTATGAGCGAATGAAAGAGCGCTACGGGGAAACCGTTATCGGCATCGACTTCGATGCCGAACAGGTCAAATATCACTGCGAAGTAGGTCGCAACGTCATCCGTGCCACTCCAAGCGACGCGGACTTCTGGGAGCAGCTGCGCGGGCAACATAAGTTCGAGCTCGTCATGCTCGCGTTACCGAACCTCGATGCAAGCCTTAGCGCGCTTGAACAACTGCAGGCCATTGAGTTTCCCGGCCGAATCGCCGCCACCGCGCGTTATCCCGATGAAAACGAGGTGCTGCTACAAGCGGGGGCAGACGCCGTTTTCAATATTTACGCCGAGGCCGGGACCGGCTTTGCCGATCATATCGAGGGCTTTTTCTCTACCCCATCGGCCGACAACTAAGCGGCGTTTTGGCCCGCGGCCCCGGCAATCTGATGGGCTACGAGCTGGGCATACAAACCACCGTGCGCGAGCAACTCGTCGTGTGAGCCGATCTCCATGACACGGCCTTTATCGAGAGCCACGATTTTATCGGCACCTCGCACCGTAGAAAGCCGGTGCGCAATCACCAGCGTGGTGCGGTCCGTCATTAATTCCTCAAGCGCCTCGCGCACGGCCTGTTCATTAACCGCATCAAGGTGCGAGGTCGCCTCATCCAGAATCAACACCGGCGCATCCTTTAAAAACGCCCGGGCGATAGCGACGCGCTGACGCTGACCGCCCGATAGCCTCATGCCGCGCTCACCCACCATCGTCTCAAGACCATCGGGCAAGCCTGCCACCAATTCGCTCAACGAGGCTCTATCCAGAGTGCGCTGCAGCTCGGCATCGCTCGCGTTCGGCTTGGCAATAAGGATATTTGCACGCAAGGTATCGTTGAACAGAAAAGTATCCTGGGCCACAAGCGCAATCTGGCCGCGCAGCTCATCCAGCTTGTACTCCCTAAGGTCATGCCCGCCAAGCAGGATCACGCCCTGATCCGGATCCCAAAACCGCATTAAAAGATGCGCGACGGTGGTCTTTCCCGCTCCAGAGGGCCCCACCAGCGCAATCGTCCTGCCGGCGTCCGCTTCAAAATCAGCCGCATCAAGCGCGAGGCGCGTACCGGTTTCGTATTTGAAATCCACATGATCGAGCGTGATGGGCACGCCGCCCTCACGCGGCTTAACGGCAACGCCGGGGCCGTCCTCTACCGGCACCGGCTCCTGATCCACGGCATACAGTCTCCGGGTAGAACCCAGCGTGTCAGCAAGCTGGCGGCTGACCTGACTTATTTCGGAAATTGGCAAGAATGCCGCCATGGCCAAAAGCGTCAGCAGCGGCAGCAGCGTACCCTGAAGCGTTCCGGCATTCACTAGAACCGCACCGGAGATCACCACCGCAAGCCCACCCAACCCGGTGACCACATCCAGCAGTTCTTTTTGCAGCGTGAGATCCGAGAAAAACGGAAGACGAATGCGATGATGTTCCCGGGTTCGAAGAGCAAGTTCTTCTCGGCGATCGTCGACGTAATTAAAGGCGATCACCTCGGCAAGACCCTGCACGCTATCAACGGCATGGGCATTGAGCTCACCCAACGCCTCGCGAGCACGCGAGCCCATCTCATCGACGCGCTTTCTGAGCATGAACGGACTCAGCGCTACGATCGCCAGAAACGGCAACAAGACAAGCGCCATCAGCGCCCCAAAATAAATCAGTACGCCGATAACGACCGCGGGAATCAGTACCGCTACAAAAGCCGGGGCAACCGTGTGCGCAAAGAAATACTCCACGAGCTCTACGTCGTAGGTGGCCATGCCCACCATATCACCCGTTCGGCGACGAACCATGTACGCCGGTGCAAGCTTATTGAGTTTCTCAAACAGCGCGATGCGCATCTCCGCCAGCAGCCGAAACGCCATATCGTGGGCTATCCATGATTCGAGCCAATGGAAAATCCCGGCGACCGGCGCGAGTACCGCGAGAAAGATCAGCAGATCCAAAAAAGGCTCTCCGGTTTTGACGGCGCCCACGGCCAGCGCGCTCACGACGCCAATGCCAATGTATGCAATCACCCGAGTAACGCCAAAACCGAACGTCATCGCAAGCCGGCCTTTATAGGGGACGATGTACTTCATTAGCTCCCGCGCTGCTGCGAACCAGCCCAGCCCATCGGCTTTCACGATAGCATCGGTTGGCGCGAACTGGCCCGCCTCGCTGTACGGCAATGGTGACTCGGCGACGGCTTTTTTGACGGGAGCGAGATCCAGGTCACCCGCCTCGCTCTCTTGCGCCTGGGCGGCCATCAGCCGGTGATAAACACCGCAACGCGTCATTAACTCGCTGTGGCTCCCGGACTCTGCGATAGCCCCTTCGTCCAACACCAAAATCCGATCAGCATTAATGACGCTTGAAAGCCTATGGGCGAATATCAGCGTCGTGCGTCCACGCATCAGCCGATCAAGCGCCTCCTGAATGATCGACTCGTTTTCCGCATCGACGGCCGAAAGCGCTTCATCAAGAATCAGAATCGGCGCGTCGCGCAAGATGGCGCGGGCAATGGCTACGCGCTGACGCTGACCTCCCGAGAGACGAATACCCCGCTCACCAATGACCGTGTCGTAGCCCTGCGGCAACACGCTGACAAACTCATGGGCATTCGCCGCGCGGCAGGCCGCCTCAATCTCCTCTGAAGTTGCGTCGGGCTTTCCAACCCGCAGGTTATCGGCCACCGTGCCATGAAAAAGATAGGTGTCCTGATTCACCACCGCAATCTGTGAACGGATATCCTTTTGCGACAGGCTTTTGAGGTCATGCCCGCCGATACGGATGACGCCTTCATCCGGATCGTAAAAGCGCAGCAGCAGTCGAACGATGGATGATTTACCCGCGCCGCTTGGTCCCACGAAGCCCACGCGCTCACCGGCTTTGATCTCAAAGTCCACGTGCTTATGCGTTTTGCGGCGACCGCCGGGGTACGCAAAGCCCACGTGTTCAAACCTCACGGTGGGCTCTATGGAAGAGACATGGAGCGGCGTCCCCGGCTCCGAGACTCGAGGCGTCGCGTCCATTAACTGAAAGATCGTCTGGGAGGCGCTGAGCGACATCATGCCGGTGTGCATCATGCCGCGCATTTCGCGAAGCGGACGGTACACCTCAACGCCAAGCATCAGCACGATCAGCAGAACCGACAGGCTGGTCTCGCCGTCGACCACCCGATACGCCCCGAAGGCCAGCGTCCCGGCGGCGCCCAGCGTGATACCGATATCGGTAATGCCGCGGGCGAGAGAGTTGGTGGCCAACACCCACATCGTGGACTCAAACAGCGCATGGGCCTTGCGCCTTAAGCTTTGGGCGCGTGTATCGCTCTGGCCAAAGGCTTTCAACGTGGCAAGACCCTGCACCGAGTCCAAAAACTCAGCAGCGAATGCTTTGTAATCTCGGCCGCGCTCGAGGCTGCGCTTACCGTCCCAGCGGTGAAATACCTGCGGGGCGACGAGGGTAAAAAGCGCCGCCGCCAACATGACGAGCGCGATCGGCACATCCAAGAAAGCCACCACAGCAAAAATCATAAAAGGCGTCAGGATCGCCACCATCAATTGCGGCAGATACTGCCCGAAGTAAATCTCAAGCTGCTCGACGCCCTCGATCATCGCCACAATCGCATCGCCCGTGCGCTCAAGGCCAAAGTAGGCGGGACCAAGCCGGGTGACCTGATCAAAAATCACCGTGCGCAGGTGAAGCTGCACGATCGCTGCCGTGTTGTGCGCCACCATCGTTCGCCAATACTCCAACACGCCGCGGGCGATCATCACCAGCGCCACCCCGGCAAACGGGATCACGAGCGCCTGCAGTGTGGTGCCGGAAAATACCTGAGCGATCAGCCAGCCCAAAAGCGCGAGGCGCGCGATCCCGAGCAGCACAGCGAGCACGCCCAGGGCCACCGCACCAAAAATACGGAGCCGAACGCCGCGCGTAAATCCCCAAAGCCGCCGATCGAAGTACATGTCTTCCTCTCAAATGCCTGCGTTGATTCTAAAGGAGCGGTGCAGAGCCTTCGGGCGAGGACTCGGGTAGACTTTTATGTCACACATCTCAAGCGCCAGAGCCATGTCGAACACACCTCAATACACCGAGATCACGGTCACGCCCTATGCGCCGGCGCTTGGCGCCCTCATCAGCGGAATCGATCTCGCAAAACCCATCAGCGAGACCGCGCTTGAGGAGATGAAAAATGCGTTTGCGCGCTATTCGGTGATCTTTTTCAGAGATCAGGATCTGTCGCCGCAGCAGCATGTTGATCTTGCCAAACGCTGGGGCGACATCAACGTGAACCGTTTTTTCAAGCCGCTGGATGGCTACCCCCAGATTGCGCAGGTGATCAAAGAGCCGGATCAGAAAGAGAACATCGGCGGCACCTGGCATACGGATCACTCCTACGATCAGATTCCGGCAATGGGCTCACTGCTTTATGCTCGTGAAGTACCTCCCTCCGGCGGCGATACCCTGTTCTCCAGTATGTATCTCGCTTTTGAAGCGCTCTCCGACGGACTGAAAGAAATGCTGCTGGGGCTTAAGGCGTGGCATTCAAGCCGCCATGCTTTCGGCTACGGCGTGGCAGACAGCGAACATTACGGCGACGGCCGCCTCGCGAACCCTGACCTTGCCGTGCAGGATGCACTGCATCCGGTGATCATCACGCACCCACTGAGCGGCCGTAAATCACTGTATGTCAATCTGGATTTCACCGTGCGTTTTGACGGCTGGACGGTCGAAGAGTCTCAGCCCCTGCTGGACTATCTGTACGCCCACGGCGCCCGAGAGGAATTCACCTGTCGCTTTCAGTGGGAGCAGGGATCGATCGCGCTGTGGGACAACCGCGCCACGTGGCACAACGCCATGAACGACTATCACGGCCACCGCCGCATCATGCATCGCATTACGCTTGAGGGCGTGGCGCTAAACTGAATCAAAAAATGGGCGATTCATCGGCTATTGTTCTTGAGGCGCTCAAGACACTCGAGATTGAGCATGAGCTTATGGACTGCGATCCAGAGCTTGCGGACACAGCCCAGTTTTGTGCGCACTACAAGATTCCTCTCGAAAACTCCGCTAACGTCATCATCGCGGCCGGTAAATCCGATCCGCGCCAATACGCGGCCTGCGTGGTGCTCGCCACCACCAAGCTCGATGTGAACAAATGCGTACGCAAGAAAATGGGCGTCAAGAAGTCATCCTTTGCCTCCGCAGAAGAAACCCAGGCGCTTACCGGCATGCAGATCGGTGGCGTAACCGCACTTGGCCTGCCCGCTGACCTGCCGCTGTGGGTGGACAGTCGCGTCATGCAATGCGAATACATCATCCTTGGCGGTGGAAGCCGCTCGATAAAGATCCGGATCTCACCGCGGGTGTTTGGGCTCACACCCAACACCGAGATTGTTGAAAACCTCGCGCTGGACGCGAACTGAACAGGAGCAGACCATGACCTTTGACGCCGCACGACCCGATGGTGAGAACGACTCACTCAAAAGCGCAATCTCCCCAGACGGACAGCCCACATCAGGCGAGCGCTACCGAGTGCCGGCGCGCTGCGGCGTGGCGGTGCGGTTAAAGGCTCAACAAATCATTGAGGTACAGAATACGCACGGCACCCAGGTCTGTGATTTTTGGGCCTTTTGTGAGGCGGACACCGGTGAATTTCTCTCCATGGCCCACACGCGTACTTCGCTTCAGAGCGTTTTCCCCGCGGTGGGTGATACTCTCGTCTCAAACATCCGCCGCCCGATGTTTGAGATCATCAGCGACACCTCGCCTGGCGTGCACGACACGCTGATGTCCTGCTGTGACAGCAACCGCTACCGCATCCTAGGGTGCACCGAGTACCACGATAACTGCACCGATAACCTGCGCATGGCTCTGATGGCCATCGGCCTGAAAGCACCAGCGATTCCCGATCCGTTTAACCTATGGATGAACATCCCCATTGCAGCCGATGGCGCTACTTCATTTGAGCCGACCGTCTCAGCGCCAAGTGACACTATCCGAATGAAAGCGCTATGCGATGTGGTTGCGGTGATGTCTGCCTGTCCGCAAGACATGAACCCGATAAACGGTGTTGGGTGCAGCCCGACCGAGCTGCACTTTCAAGTCATTGACTAACGGATGCCAAGGCTTCTGATACCCGGCGCAGTCCTTGCGCTCGTTTCGCTGTTTCAATTGTCATTATCCGCCAAGGCCTTGACGCTGACTCCGGAGGAAGAAGCCGAGTACATAGGCATGATGAATTCGCCCGAAGTGAGCGAGATCAGGCGCTACCTTGACGCCTGCCTTTCAGGCGACGCGTTAGCTCCCGAGGCTCAGTATCCCTGCAAGAGTGATAACTCTGCCAAAGGTGACAGTATCCTCGAGCATCCTCGCCACTGGGTTGAGGGGCGCTTTGCAGTGATTTACGTCAACCCGTATCTTTTTGGCGGAAAGATTTTTACCCTGATCTTCGCGGCCGAGCCTCATCTGGTAGTGGACATTTGGGTCTACACCAACGAGGGCATTGCGCCCGATATGCGGTCATTCTCAGAATCCGAGATCCCGGCCTCCGAGCGAGTGAAAATGGCCGCTGATCTAGGCGCCTACTTGAAGGACAAACGATTTTTGAGATAGCAACCGCCAAGCGGCGATCGCGGCACCACTCAAGACAGCCGCATTCTCTCCGCTAATGCCATAACGCGACGCCCGAGACCCGAATCAAGAGGCAGATCTCCAAGGACTTCGAGATCTCTGAATCCGAGTTCTTTTCGCAGTCGGGTTCGCTCGTCGAGAGTTGTATGGGCGTCCCGGCCATTTGGAAGTGTGATTTTTCTTATGTTTACTATTTTTTTCATAAGTTAAATCTTACCATAAATCGGGGCCAGCCGCCAGAGAGTCGCGTTCAGAGATCAGTATTTGTCTCTAATTCCGTCGATCTTGCGGCTTTAATGCGGGAACTTCATGAATAACTCAAAAAAGTAATCGAACTCCTCCAGTTTTCTTTTTCCCTGACCTTTCTTAACACAGGTCTTCACAAACTGGCCCCACTCGCGGGTTAACACCTCATAGAGATCGGCCGGAATGGCCTCCGCGATGCTCTGAATTTTCTCCTCGACCCGCATTTTTTCCATATCGCGGATCGCCTGCCCATAAATGTTCTTAACCATAAGACGCCCCTAATTCTGATCTTTTCTAATTATAA
>Ga0255761_10001563_pt1 | contig 21173 bp, 17 predicted proteins | sample 071ome_29_FD_179961 | JGI IMG/M metagenome (GOLD analysis project Ga0255761, IMG submission 179961) | Coastal salt marsh microbial communities from the Groves Creek Marsh, Skidaway Island, Georgia - 071407BT metaG (version 2) | ecosystem: Environmental > Aquatic > Marine > Intertidal zone >... | reverse complement strand
TGAGAATTAGAATCAATATCTTCAGCATCTTTATCTATAAGTAATTGAAATACCCTTGCAGTTTTATATATCCAAAAATCCGGTACAGCTTGCTGACCTCCTATGTTACCTGCAATAATCAGCTTGACTCCATTAACATTCAATTCTCTGTCATAAAAAATAATTGGTTCAATTGGCACTATATCGCCACTTGAGTAATAATTAGGGATTACTTCAAATAGCGCCTGATAAGTTACATTTGAATTAATTGTGATAGTTAAACTTTCACTAGTAGAGGTATTCCCTTCCCAACCAGTAAATCTATATCCATCATTTGCAGTAGCTGTAATTGTCACCTGAGTTCCTTGATTATATGTACCTCCTGAGGTAGAAACACTACCACCCTCTCCTGCTGTAGCAGTTAAAGTATACTGTGTAATTGTAGTTGTAGTATTCGGATTAGTTGTGTTTGTTTGAGAAGAAACATATTCTGATGTATTATCTTCAGTGCTATCCTTAGCACAGGTTACTAATAATAAAAAGCTTAGGTAAATTGGAAGTTTTTTCATTTTTTCGTTAATTTTTAAAATAAGAATCTAATTTTGCTTCAACGGAAGCAGGAAGCGTGTATTGTGGCCCACCAGTTTCGGGATTCTTAACATTCGGATTGTTAAAGTTTGGGTTCCAATAAATCATAAATGCTTCTGCAAAGAATTCTTGTGGATTATCCATTCCATAATTTGATACAAAAACGCCACTATAATATAACGCATTCCATTCATTTTGGTCTATTGAGGGAATTCCTATATGTGATCTATATTGCCATACGTGACCCATTTCGTGTGTAATTAGATCTCTTGTCTTTTCTCCTTGGTAAAGAAATTTAATTACACCATTTCCACCTATCGCTGCGGCTAAATATTCCCTTCCTCCTAATAAGTATATTTCCTCTAAATATGCAGCAGCATCTGTACCTTTCATTCCTTTTACCATTTCATCAAATCCCCCATCACCACCGTTATAAGGATTTAATTCTGAGATTATCTCATCCTCATTTTCATACAAGTCAACTTCATATTTTATTTTAATATCTTTAAAAATGCCCGTATCTAACTCAATATTATAAGCTATTGAATCCATTCTACTATACGCTAAATCTGAAAGACCTTCACCACCATATATTGGAAGTCTAAGCTTACCAGATCTCCAAGCTATATCATCGGAGTAGGGGGTCCATAAAGGTTCATCTCCATATCCAATAATTTTTTGTTTTACAGCTATTAATTCTTTTCCTTGTATGTGTTTGGAATAGTCTGCTATGTATTCATATAATGGTTCGCCGTTTGTAAATGATTCAAAATAATTTAAATTAATACTCGTACTTAATCCCGAAGGAGTAATTACTTGTGTTTTAAATACAGGAAGCGTTTCGTGAGTAACCATAAAATAGGATCCATTATCTTGATAAACTACATTATTTTCTACATCTAATTCAATAATTTTATAACTATTTGGTTTTGGATTGTATATCTTATGTCTTGAACCTTCAACATTAACAACAGGCACAGTAATTATTGTTGGAGACTCTGAGTATAGAGGATCACCGTATTCGTCTTGACCTATAAGATCAAAAAACCTCAATAAAACGGTTTGAGTTACTGGGTTATAATCTGAAGCGTTTGTAATTAGAGAAAAAACCGCAGAAATAGTTTTTGCCTCATTCACTGATATTTGAATCTCCAACTCAGTAGACTCTATTGCTCCTGTCCATCCAACAAACTCATATCCTTGATCAGGAGTAGCTGTAATAGTTACTTCTGTCCCTTCTTCATATTCTCCACCCTCTGTTGAAACTGTTCCGCCTTCACTTGTTGCTACAGTAAGGGTATAAATTGGTATCAGTTCGAATAGTGCTTGTAATGTTTGGTTAGAGTTAAGTGTTATTGTCAAACTTTCAGTAGAAGAGGTATTCCCTTCCCAACCAGTAAATCTATATCCATCATTTGCAGTAGCTGTAATTGTCACCTGAGTTCCTTGATTATATGTGCCTCCTTCAGTAGATACTGTTCCACCTTCTGATGCTGTAACTGTCAGTGTATACTGTGTTGGTGCTTGGGATTCTGCCTCTGGAGTAGGCTGTTGAACTGCTGAAGGAGGTGTTATGTCCTCTTCTTCTCTTGAACAACTAAATACAAGTGTTAAGAATAGAATATAAATAGGTAAAAGGGAAAGATAAAACTTCATTTGAATGGTTTGGGGCTATCTTCAAACTTACAATAAATAAGTATAGCTTTTCTAAAAAGGATTAGAAATACCTAAATTTTGTAGACAAAAGGGTTTACCCAAAATGAAAAAAAGTGAATATTTTGAAGTAGATTATTTAGATATTGGATTTTATGCATTAGGTCTTTGGGGGGTAATTGGTCTATGGAATATAGAAAGACTTAAGAAAAAGAAATAGCTTGAATTTTTCTAAATTGCAAGAAAAACTATGGATTCATTAAATAAAAATTGGTTTACAATTACTTTGATTGCAGTTATATTTGGGATATTTGGGTTTCTAATAGGAAATCAAGGTGGTATGGAACACTCTTGTCCAATGATGAGTGGAGTGGAACATTCTTGTCCAATGATGGATGAAAATCATAAAATGATGAGTGAACATCATAAAATGATGGAAGATAGGGAAGGTTAAAGATTGTTTATTAAATGCCTTAATCTTCAAAATTATAAATGAGAAAGATTTTATTGAGTATTGTAAAAAATAAATGTCCTAAATGTTTAAAAGGAAATTTTTTTATTTACTCTAATCCTTATTATAATTACTTTTTTCAAAGAGGAGAAATATTAAAAAAATGTTCCAACTGTAACTTTGAATATGAACTTGAACCTGGGTTTTTTTGGGGCTCAATGTATGTAAACTACGCTTTGAGTGTTTTCTTTGGAATTATTATTTTTTTAGTCTCATATTTTATCCTAAAAATTGAGTCAATAATTTTTATTATAATTCTAATTTCATTGGGACTTCTATTATTAATACCATTTACTTACTACTTGGGTAGACTTATTTGGTCAAATTTCTTTGTTTAAATTTTTTACCAACCTTCATACAATCTAACACATTCACAATCACATTTATCATTGCTTACATAAGCATATTTACCTAATGCAGCCTGATTATCAGGTTTATAATAACATTGTTTACCATCATCATTTTTATTTCTGTTTTGTGGTCTATTTGAATGTAATTGTGACTATGTAACATATGACAATTATGGAGATGGGTGGAAAGAAACTTATAGGAGTAGTTGGGACGATTGTCAAGAACAGTTAATTGACGAATCCACTTATACAGATTATTATGATGGGTCTGTAACATATTCAAGAACTGTAATTGAATGTAATTAGCTTGATTTTTTCTAAATAGGAAACTCACCCCCCTAAACATCCATTTTACGTAAATTCAACTGTCACAGCACTGCCAATCAGTAGCATTTTTGAGCTATTTTTTGTAAATTAATGTAGTCGAACACGGAGTAAAGAAAAAACCCTCCAGTAGGTGAAGGGTTGTAAAATTTGTGTAATGTAGCGGTTAGCTTGCTCCCCCTCTTGGACTCGAACCAAGGACCCTCTGATTAACAGTCAGATGCTCTAACCAACTGAGCTAAGGAGGAATAGTCGGCAAATATAATTTTTTTTTTACATTTTTTATTTAATCTTAATTATTATATTTAATATTAGAAACAATCAAATGAAAGTATTTAAGAGTTTATTGCTTATCTCGATTCTCAGCTTACCTAATGCTGTAGCAATAAATCACTATTTACTTTCTGAATCTCATTTTGTTTGTAACGATTCAGAGACTCATATTCATCAAAAAATTGATGAATGTGTTGTAGATAACTTTACTGTAAACTTTTCTGACTTTGATTTTTCAGATCATATTGAGAAATCTGAATTTCAGATTGAAAATTCTCAGCAAATACTTTTCTTTGATACTTTTCAAACAAAAAGTAATTTTTATAATTTTTCTTTAAGGGGTCCGCCTATAATCTAGTTTTTTCAAACCGATAATTCTATTGAATTAAAAAACTCGATTATAAATAACCTTAAAAAAAAATATGAAATCAAAACATACATTGAGCATGTTGTTCATCATGCTTCTATTTATTCAATCAACTTATTCACAAGTTGGTAAAGACCTTGTAGAATTGGATGAAATTGTATTATCAATTCCGTTTGGTCAAACATTAGGAAAGTCTGTCATTAAAGTTGATAAAATTAATTTAAATGACGTTAACCCCATAATTAAACAATACATAAGTAAATCTATATCAAGATTACCTGGAGTATCAATAATAACAACTGGTCCAGGTATTGCAAAGCCTTCTGTTAGAGGCCTTAGCTTTAATAGAGTATTAGTATATGATCAAGGTGTAAGACTTGAAAATCAACAATGGGGCGAAGAACATGGAATTGGAATTAGCAGCTCAGGAGTTGAATCAGTTGAAGTTGTAAAAGGTCCACTTTATGTTCTATATGGAAGTGATGCAATGGGAGGTGTAGTTTATGTTCAGCCTGAGAGCTATAATTCCTCAGAGGGAATTTCTATTGACTACACTGGAGTCTATAACTCTAATTATAACGGCTTGACAAATAATCTGGGATTAAGCGGAAAGTCAGATAATTTCAGCTATATGCTAAGAGCAGATGTAATTGATAATGGTGAATTTTCTACCCCAGATGGTGAAATTGAAAATACGTGGTTCACTCAGAATAACTTGAAAGCAGGTATTGCCTATGAAGCTGATAATTTTAAATCTGATTTAAGATTTAGTCTAACTAATAGCGAAATAGGTATCCCGCACATGGATGAAGAACACGATGATCATGGAGATGATGATCATGATGAGCATGAAGATGAGGACCATGATGATCACGATGAGGAAGCACATTATCAGGAGCTAAGTCATAGTACTCTTACATGGAAAAACACATTTGATATGGGAAACAATCACATATTAGATGTTGTTTTAGGTCAACAATTAAATACTAGAAAAGAGTTTGGAGTTCATGAGGACGAAGAACACGATGATGATCATGGAGATGAAGACCATGAGGAAGAAGAACATGATGATCACGATGAGGAAGGACATGAAGAAGGTGAAGCTGAACTTAATATGGAATTAGAAACCAAATCAGCTGATATTAGACTAACAATGCCTCAATCAGAAAATCTTAACCTTGTTATTGGAACAAATCTTTTAAGTCAGGAAAATAAAAATTTTGGACATGAAGAGTTAATTCCAGACTCTGAAATGAGTGATTTTGGACTTTTTGCATTAAGTCAAATTAAGATTAATGAAAGCTCTCAAGCTTTGATTGGTTTAAGATATGATTCTAGATCTATTTCATCTGAAAAAGCTTCAAATGACTTCTCGAGCTTTAATGGATCTTTTGGCTTAAAAAAAGAATTTTCTAATTCTACTTTAAGATTAAATTTAAGTTCTGGTTTTAGAGCTCCAAACTTAATCGAGCTATTTGCTGAAGGAGTTCATCATGGATCATTTCAATATAAAAGAGGGAATATAAATTTATCTGCAGAAACAAGTATACAAACTGATTTTTCTTTTCAAATAAATAATGATGATTCACTTATATCTTTTGATCTATTTTATAATAGCATTAATGACTATATATATCTAAGTCCAGGCAGTGAATTTGAGGGTGAGTATAGAGTGTATAATTATTTACAGCAAAATGCAAAACTATATGGTGGTGAAATACATTTAAACAAACAAACCAGATTTGATTGGCTAAAATATTATTCATCGCTTGAATATATATTCGGTGAATCATCTGATGGAGTAGCTCTACCATTTATATCTCCTTTAACCTTTAACCAAGTTTTTAATATAGATTTTGGAAGTAACTATTCTCTTGAGATTGATTTTATTGCAAAGGCTAAACAAAGCAGAGTATCTTTGTTTGAGGAAGAAACTGATGGTTATTCAGTTTTAAACCTTTCGGGAAATTGGATGACATCGTTACTTGGTAATGATTTAAATATTTTCTGGAGTATAGATAATGTATTTGATAAGGAATACTATGATCATCTTTCAAGGTTAAAGACTGTAGGTATTCTCGAAATGGGAAGAAATATATCTGTAGGATTAAAATATAATTTCTAAATTTTTGAAATTGAATTCTAGAGATTGAAAAGGCTGGGTTTATCTCAGCCTTTTTATTATCCGTTTAGGAATCTAAATAAATCATTTCCATTAGCATATAGAACAAGAGCAATTAATAAGAAAAATCCAATCATTGTTGCAACTTCCATAAATCTATCACTAAGCTTTTTACCTGTTACCATCTCATATATTAAAAACATTACATGTCCACCATCTAGAGCAGGAATTGGAAGAACATTCATAAATGCAAGGATAATAGATATAAGAGCAGTACTCATCCAAAACCCTTTCCAGTCCCATTTAGCTGGAAAAATATTTCCAATAGTTCCAAATCCACCAAGCTGTTGAGCTCCTTCTTTAGTGGCAAGAAATTTAAAACCAGAAACATACTCATAGAGCGTCCAATAACCGTAATCAAAACCTTCAACGATACTCTCTATTAATCCAAGTTCTTGATTTGTTGTTTTAATATTAAAAGCAGGAAATACTCCTATTGTTCCATCATCATCTCTATCAATAGTTACGGTGTAAATAGTGTTATCTCTCTCTACTATTACATTAATAATATCATCGGGATTATTATCCATCCAATCTGAAAATGATACCCAATCACTAATTGCTTCATTATTGACACTTAAAATTTTATCACCAGGTTGAAGACCAGAATATAGTGCCGGAGAATCTGGTATAATACTATCGATTTCTGCAGTGAAAATAGGACTAAAACTATTTATCTGGCCACTTTTAAAAATATCCCTTCCCAAATCTGAGGGTATTGAAATTTCAGTAGTTGAACCATTTAATTTTTCAACAGTTACATAATCAATTGGTCTAAGAAGCAACATTCTGTTAATATCCAAAACATTATCAAGCTCTTTCCCGTCTACATTCACAATTTTATCACCCTTTTCAAATCCATATTTTTCAACAATTGAAGATGGCAGCATACCTAATGGAATGCTTTCCTGAGGAAGCGTCTGCTTTCCCCAAACAAATAAAACCATCATATATATAAAAAATCCAAGAGCTAAATTAACAGTGACACCCCCAAGCATAATTATTAATCTTTGCCAGGCTGGTTTTGATCTGAATTCCCATGGCTGGGGTGGTTTACTCATTTGTTCTTTGTCAAAACTCTCGTCAATCATTCCAGATATTTTAACATATCCTCCCAAAGGAAGCCAGCCTATACCATAAACAGTTTCTCCAATTTTTTTCTTAAAGAGAGAATATTTAACATCAAAAAATAAGTAGAACTTTTCTACTCTAGTACCAAATAGTTTTGCTGGTATAAAATGACCAAGCTCGTGAAGTACAATCAGGATTGATAAAGATAAAAGTAATTGACCAGCTTTTATAAAGAATTCAGGAGACATAAATTAATTTTTGAATAGCAAATTTAAGATTTTTTTATTTCCATGAATTATCTTTGTCTTCCTTAATAAGAAAAATATGTTAAAAAAGTATTGGCTTTTTGCAACTTCGATGTTAATAATTTCTCTTATTACAGTGTTTTCATTTTACAATGTATTGACTCCTGAAAAAAAATTACCAATCTATCAACCAAGTATGGTAAAGTTTCAATTAGTTGATAGTACAATTCAACATGTAAAAAGATTTCATAAAATCGATGACTTTGAATTAATTAACCAGAACAATGATAAAGTTACAAATGAAATATATGATGGAAAGATTTATGTAGCTGATTTCTTCTTTACAACATGTCCAGGAATTTGTCCAATTATGAAGGACAACATGATTAATATTCAAGAAGAGTTTATAAATGATGATCAAGTTCTACTTTTATCTCATACAGTAACTCCAGAAATAGATTCTGTTGAAATACTCAAAAATTATTCTATTGATAATGGAATTCTTGATTCAAAATGGAATCTTGTAACTGGAGATAAAAAGCAAATTTATAATCTTGCAAGAAAATCATATCTCGTAGCAGAAGATATTGAAAGTGAAATTAAATTTGATATGATTCATACAGAAAATTTTGTTTTAGTTGATCCTAATAGAAGAATTAGAGGTTTTTATGATGGAACAGACTCTGAATCTATGGAAAGGCTTATAGAAGACATATATATTTTAAAGCAGGAATTTTAAATTAATCTGTTACATTTGTAAACTTCACAAAATTTTAAATTTTGACTAGTCTAGATAAATTAAAAAAAGGAGATAAAGCAATTGTTAAAGATTTAGTTACTGATGAAGTTCCATTAACTCTTTTAGAGATGGGGTGCCTTCCAGGTAGTGAAATATGTATTTTGGGTCTTGCTTCTAAAAAAGGGCCTATGTATGTCAAAATTGATGAATCTCATATGTCAATTGACTCTGTAACTGCAAGCAATGTAATTGTTGAATTAATTAACTAAGATGGTAAAAACAATTACAGTAGCATTAATTGGAAATCCCAATACCGGAAAATCTTCTGTATTTAATAATCTAACTGGACTAAAACAAAAAGTAGGTAATTATCCTGGTGTTACGGTTGAAAAAAAAACAGGATCATTTAGAGCTGATAGAACAACTAATGTTCAATTAATTGATCTACCTGGAACATATGGCTTGAATACACAGTCACTGGATCAAAGTATTGTATTTGACCTACTTCTTAACAAAAAAAACAAGGACTTTCCAGACGTAGTAGTTGTTGTTGCTGATATTGAAAATTTAAAAAGAAATTTATTACTATTCAGTCAGATTAAGGATCTTGAAATTCCATCAATTCTTGTTATAAATATGGCTGATCAATTAAAATCAAAAGGTATTGAAATTGATGTAGGCAAATTAGAGGAAAAGTTTGACACTAAGGTTATTTTGTTGAGTGCAAGAAAAAACTTTGGTTTTGAGCAGTTAAAGTCTGAGATAAAAGATTACAGAAATTTATCAGACAAACCTGCTTTTGATATAAATGAAATAGATCCTGAATATTTCTCTAATCTTCAGAAAACATTCCCTGCTGAATCTGTTTATAAGTTATGGCTTCTCATTACACAGGATATAAATTATACTAAACTAGATAGAAAGAGAATTAATGATACGGGAAAATTTAAAACTCAAACTGAGTCACATTTAAAAAAACTTCAGCAAAGGGAAACAATAAAAAGATATCAAGAAATTAATAATCTACTTAAAGAGGCTTATGTAAAGGATTTAAAAAAAGCCACTGGATTGAGGTCTTCTATCGATAAAATTTTATTACATGGATTTTGGGGATATTTAGTTTTCTTCTCAATCTTACTTTTAATATTCCAAGTAATTTTTGATTGGAGTAATATTCCAATGGATTTTATTGATAATACTTTTGTGTCATTAAGTCAATCAGTGAAACTTAATCTCCCTGATGGTGTATTCACTTCTTTATTAGCAGAAGGAGTAATCCCTGGTTTGGCAGGTATTATAATCTTTGTGCCTCAAATTGCATTATTATTTTTCTTTATTTCAATATTGGAAGAAACTGGATATATGAGTAGGGTTGTATTTCTTATGGATAGAACTTTAAAAAAGTTTGGACTTGGCGGTAAAAGTCTTATTCCACTTGTCTCTGGTGTAGCATGTGCTATTCCTGCAGTAATGGCAACAAGGAATATTGAAAACTGGAAAGATAGATTAATAACAATTTTAGTGATTCCATTTATGACTTGTTCAGCAAGACTACCCGTGTATTTAATTCTTATTTCACTAGTAATACCAAATGATAAATTTATTGGAATTAATTACCAGAGTTTAACTTTAATGGGGTTATATATTTTAGGATTTTTAATGGCAATTATATCATCCTTTATTTTAAAAAATATAATCAAAAGAGATTCAAAAAGTTATTTGGTTTTAGAAATGCCAGAGTATAAATTTCCCCTTATTAAAAATATATTTTTAACTGTCTTCTCTAAAACCAATTCATTTATTGTTGAAGCAGGTAAAATAATTTTTGCAATCTCAATACTATTATGGATTATGGCTTCAACTGGTCCTGGTAATAATTTTAAAAATGCTGACCAAATTGTAAAAGATCAGTATGAAAATATTGAAATATCAGACGAAGAACTAGATATTAATATTGAATCCTTTAAGTTAGAACACTCGTATATTGGATTAGTTGGTAAATCTATTGAGCCAGTAATTAGTCCCCTTGGTTATGATTGGAAAATAGGTATCGCTTTAGTTACATCATTTGCAGCAAGAGAAGTTTTTGTAGGAACACTTTCCACAATATATAGTGTTGGTAGTGAGAATCAAGAAACTATTAAAAACACAATGGCGCAAGAAAAAGATTCCTATGGAAATAAAATATTTGATCTACCAACAGGATTATCATTAATGATTTTCTATGCTTTTGCGATGCAATGTATGAGTACACTAGCGATCGTTAAAAAAGAAACAAATAGCTGGAAGTGGCCAATGGCACAGTTGTTTTTTATGACAACTTTAGCTTACTTTGCATCATTGTTTGTATATCAATTCCTAAGCTAAATGGAGCAATTGCAATACATATTGGTTATCATTCTTGGAGCTTTCGCTGCTTGGTTCTTATTTAATAAATATCTTAAAAAACCAAAAGATACCGATCCTAGTTGTGGTAAAAACTGTGATTGTTAGCTATTCATTATATCCTCAATCTCATCTGCTTCTATTACAATATCACTCATAAGATTTCTTGGTGCTCCTTTTGATTGAATCACTACGTCATCCTCAAGCCTTATTCCAAAACCTTCATCAGCAATATATATTCCAGGCTCAACAGTAAATACCATATTCTCTTGGAATGGGTCTTCAAGTAGTCCATAGTCATGAGTATCTAGCCCAAGGTGATGTGAAGTGCCATGCATAAAATATTTTTTGTAAGCAGGATTCTTCTTAGTCTGATTCTTTATATCATTTTTATCAATAAGTCCAACATTAAAAAGCTCTTTTGTCATAATTTCTCCTACTTGCTCATGAAATAATTTCCAATTATTCCCAACAGTTAAAAGTTTAGTAGCTTCATTCTTAACACTTAAAACAGCATTGTATATTTCCTTTTGTCTTTTTGAGAATTTTCCTGATACAGGAACAGTTCTAGTCATATCACTGGAATAATTTCCATATTCTGCTCCAACATCCATTAATATTAATTCCCCACTTTTACATTGCTTGTTATTTTTTATATAGTGAAGTACATTATTGTTATTTCCGCTGGCAATAATTGGAGAATATGCAAAACCTTTAGATGAGCTATTAATAAATTCATGAATAAACTCTGCTTGAATTTCATACTCCCAAACATCAGGTTTAATAAATTTTAAAACTCTGTTGAACCCTTTCCTGGTTATATCACAAGCTTTCTTTATTTGATCAATTTCATCAGGGTGCTTTATAGATCTTTGTCTTTGAAGAATAGGATTACTTTTTGCAACATTGTGAGCAGGGTAATTTTTTAAGAGCCATGAAATAAATCTATCCTCCCTTGTTTCAACTGGAGAATTTGCTCTGTAGTGCTCATTTTTATTTATATAAAAAGTATCAACTTTAGTTGCGATTGAATTAAGTACATCTTTGAAATCATCTACAAAGAATATGCTATCAATACCAGATAGTTCATTTGCTTGTTTTTTACTTAATTTTTCACCTTCCCAAACTTTAGTATGATTGTCTGATTTTCTTATAAAAAGTATTTCTCTTGTCTTATCATCTTTTGATGGACGATAAAGTAATAAAATAGTTTCTTCTTGATCAATACCTGTAAGATGGAAAATATCTCTATGTTGTTCAAAAGGTAGTTCGGAATCAGCACTTACTGGATATATATCATTAGAGTTGAAAACAGCCATAGAATTACCCTTCATTTCATCCATGAAATTTCTTCTGTTTCTTTTGTATATTGAATTACTCAGTGGAATATATCTCATTTTATTTTTATCAATTAACCCTTTTTTAATATAATGTTTTTAAATTAAAGGTAAAATTAAAAATTATGAAAAAGTTTTTGTCAATTTCACTGAGCTTAATTAGTTCTTTTGTTCTATTTTCTCAACCAAACCCAACAGATGCAGAAAGTATAATTAAGGCCTACAAGGAAAAAGAGGTTTTAGTCCAATCATCTAGAGTCAAAAACATTAAATTTCAAAATATAGGTCCAACAATTATGAGTGGAAGAGTTGTTGCGCTTGAGGTCAACCCAAAAGACCCAACAAAGTTCTATGTTGCATATGCCTCAGGAGGAGTATGGTATACAGACAATAATGGGACATCATTTGATTCTATTTCTGATGAATGGCCAACACAAAATATTGGAGAGATTGCAATGGATTGGAGTAATGGTATATTATGGGTTGGGACAGGAGAAAATAATTCTTCAAGATCTTCATATTCTGGAATAGGAATTTTAAAAACAAATGCTGATGGCTCGAATTGGAAAAATGTTGGTTTACATGATAGTCATCACATTGGAAAAATTTTAATTAATCCAAAAAATTCTGATCATGTAGTAATTGGAGTTACTGGGAATCTATATTCAAATAACATTAATAGAGGTGTATATGTAACAAAAGATGGTGGTGAAAGTTGGACTAGGACATTGTATATAGATGATGTAACTGGAATTATTGATATGTCTGATACACCAGGAAGCTTTAATGTAATGTATGCAACATCTTGGGAAAAAGACAGGAAGGCTTGGAACTTTGACGAAGATGGAAATAGATCAGGCATATATAAAAGTATTGATGGAGGAGATAATTGGAGCTTAATTTCTAATGATGAATCAGGTTTTCCAACTGGTTCAGGAATAGGAAGAATTGGATTAGCAGTTTTTGACAAAAATATAGTTTACGCAGTTGTTGATAATCAAAACTTTAGAGAATCAACTGAAAAAGAAGAAGATCAAGGTTTAACTAAAGAGTCCTTTTTAGATATGACTCCAGAAGACTTTAATGAGTTAAGTACTGATGATCTTAAAACTTTTTTACGATCAAATAGATTTCCATCAAAGTATAAACCTGAATCAATTAAAAAAGACATTAATGATGGTAAACTTAAACCTGAAGACTTATATAAATATTTAGTAAATGCAAATTCTGAATTATTTGATACCCCAATAATTGGAGCAGAAGTATATAGAAGTAATGATGGAGGGAAAAAATGGGTTAAAACTCATAATACATATTTAGATGGAGTTTACTATACCTATGGGTACTACTTTGGTAAAATTCATGTTGACCCAAATAATAGTGAAAAAATATACACTTATGGGGTTCCAATTTTATCTTCTGATGATGGAGGGAAAACTTTTTATAGAATAGGAAAGGAAAATGTACATGCTGATCATCATGACCTGTGGATAAATCCAGAAAAGCCAGGTCATTTAATTAACGGTAATGATGGAGGAGTAAATATTACATACGATGATGGAGAGAATTGGATAAAGAATAATTCTACTGAAGTTGGACAATTTTATGCAATAAATGTAGACTACCAAAAGCCATATAATGTTTATGGTGGACTTCAAGACAATGGGGTCTGGATGGGGCCTCATAACTCAGTTGTGAACAAAAGATGGAACATGACAGGTCAATATCCATGGAAAGGTATTTTAGGTGGTGATGGAATGGAAGTCCAAATTGATAATAGAAACCCAAATATTGTCTTTACAGGATCTCAATTTGGTTTTTATGCCAGGTTGGATTTAGACTCGGGAAAAAGAAAGTCTATTAAACCTATCCATGAACTTGGACAGTCCCCTTTTCGATTTAACTGGCAGACCCCTATTTTATTATCATCTCATAATCAAGACATACTTTATCTTGGTTCAAATTTTTTACATAAGTCAATTAATCAAGGGGATGATTGGGAAAATATATCGGAAGATTTAACCAAAGGAGGCAAAAAAGGGAATGTACCATATGGGACAATCACTACGATTTCAGAATCGCCAATTACTGAAGGTTTAATCTATGTTGGAAGTGATGATGGTCTTATTCATGTTACACAAAATGGTGGAAAAACCTGGAAGAATATATCTAATAGCTTGCCTAAAGACTTATGGGTAAGTAAAGTTTATGCTTCAAATCATGACGAAAAAGTTATTTACGCTTCTTTAAACGGTTATAGATGGGATAATTTATCACCTTATATTTTTAAAAGTAATAATTATGGAAAAACTTGGGAGTCTGTAAGTTCAAATCTTCCAGATTCTCCTATAAATGTTGTAATAGAGGATAATGTAAATAAAAACATTTTATATCTAGGTAATGACCATGGAGTATATGTCTCATTTGACCAAGGAAATACATGGGAGCCATTTAGTAACGGCCTTACATCTGCAGCTGTCCATGATTTAGTTATTCAGACTGATGAAAAACACTTATTGGTTGGAACACATGGAAGATCAATTTATTTAGCAGATATTAAAAAAATTCAAGATTTGTCGGATGAAATACTTGATTCTTCGCTATATATATACCCACTGAATAACATTAAAAAGTCAAATTCTTGGGGTGCCCAAAGAAGTATTTGGAGCCAAGCTTTTAATCCAAAGCTCGATATTACGTTATTTTCATCTTTGTCTACTAGCTATAATATTTCAATTAATGACTCTAACGGAAATAACGTTTATGAAAGTGAAGGTAAACTAGATAAGGGATTCAACTTTATTAGTTATGATCTAATGCATAAAAATGAATATTTAGACAAGGGTCTATATAAGGTTTTGATTATTACAGATAAGGATAATTTAGAAAAGGAATTTCAAATTCAGTAGTTATTTAAACGTTTATGCATTAATTTTGTTTTAGAATTAATGTAGATGAAATTGTTTAACTCCTCAATTGGAAGAAAAATATTGATGGCCCTATCGGGTCTTTTCTTAGTTGTGTTTTTAACGCAACACTTTTTAATTAATGTAACTTCTGTATTTAGTGAGGATATATTTAATATGCTTTCTCATTTTATGGGAACAAATCCATTAGTTCAATTTGTTCTTCAGCCAATATTAATATTTGGAGTAATTTTTCATTTCGTAATGGGATTCTATCTTGAACTATTAAATGCAAAGTCAAGAAAAAAAAATTACATAAAATTTTCGGGGGGCTCAAATTCTTCATGGATTTCAAGAAATATGATTTTTAGTGGTGGAGTTGTGCTAGTTTTTTTAGTAATGCATTTTATTGATTTTTGGATTCCTGAAATGAATTATAAATATGTTGAAGTACTTCCAGAAGATCCTAATAGATATTTTGAAGAATTAGTTCATAAATTTGAAAGTCCCATAAGAACTTATATTTATTCTTTCTCTTTTATCTTTTTAGCATTACATCTACTGCATGGTTTTAGTTCTTCTTTTAAAACAGTTGGAGTTGATTCAAAGTATTATAATTTAATTCAAAAAGGTACCTTTCTGTTTTCAGTAATAATACCTGCAGGGTTCATATTTATAGCTATATTCCACAATATTACAGCATGAGCAAATTAAATTCAAAAATACCAAAAGGTCCATTAGATAGTAAATGGACAAATCACAAAGGAAAGATCAACCTTGTTAGCCCTTCTAATAAAAGAAATATTGATGTTATTGTTGTTGGAACTGGACTTGCTGGTGCATCTGCGTCTGCTACTCTAGCTGAACTTGGATATAATGTAAAATCATTCTGTTTTCAAGATTCACCAAGACGAGCTCATTCAATTGCTGCTCAGGGAGGAATAAATGCTGCAAAAAACTATCAGGGTGATGGGGATTCAACTTACAGACTTTTTTATGATACCATAAAAGGCGGAGATTATAGGTCTAGAGAAGCAAATGTTTATAGACTTGCTGAAGTTTCAGGAAATATAATCGACCAATGTGTTGCACAAGGAGTTCCATTTGCTAGAGACTATGGTGGACTATTAGATAATAGATCATTTGGAGGTGTACAAGTTTCAAGGACCTTTTATGCTAAGGGTCAAACAGGTCAACAACTTCTTCTTGGTGCCTACTCAGCAATGAATAGACAAATTGCTCGTGGTAAAATTAAGATGTATAGTAGACATGAAATGATGGATATTGTATTAGTAAAAGGTAAGGCTCGAGGAATTATTGCTAGAAACTTAGTTAATGGTGAAATTGAAAGACACTCTGCACATGCTGTAGTAATTGCATCTGGTGGATATGGAAACATTTTTTTCCTCTCTACTAATGCTATGGGAAGTAATGTGTCTGCAGCCTGGAAAATTCATAAAAAAGGTGCTTTTTTTGCTAATCCTTGCTTTACACAAATACACCCAACATGTATTCCTGTTTCAGGTGATTATCAGTCTAAGTTGACTTTAATGTCTGAATCACTAAGAAATGATGGAAGAATATGGGTGCCAAAAGAAAAAGCTGATGCAAAATTAATCAGGGAGGAAAAACTATCACCTATTGATATACCAGAAAATAAAAGAGATTATTATTTAGAGAGAAGATACCCTGCTTTTGGAAATCTTGTACCAAGAGATATCGCTTCAAGAGCTGCTAAAGAAAGGTGTGATAATGGCTACGGAGTTAATAAAACCGGTGAAGCAGTATACTTAGATTTCTCTCACGCTATCATTAGATATGGTGAAGAGAAAGCTAAAGTTAGTGGACTTGATTCATCTGACTCAAAGTTAGTATCAAAACTAGGTAAGGAAATCGTAAAACAAAAATATGGTAATCTATTTCAGATGTATGAAAAAATAGTTGATGAGAACCCATATGAGTTGCCTATGAAGATATATCCAGCTGTTCACTATACCATGGGAGGTGTTTGGGTTGACTATAACTTAATGACATCTATACCTGGATGTTTTGCAATTGGGGAAGCAAACTTCTCGGACCATGGTGCTAATAGACTTGGAGCATCAGCATTAATGCAGGGATTGGCAGATGGTTATTTTGTGTTACCATATACTATTGGAGATTATTTATCAAATGAAATAAGTACAGGTGAAATCTCTACAGATCTTCCTGAATTTGAAAAAAGTGAAAAAGAAGTATTAGAAAAATTAAAAAAGCTAATATCAAATAAAGGTGAAAAATCAGTAGATTATTACCATAAAAAGTTAGGTAAAATAATGTGGAACAAATGTGGTATGTCAAGAAATGAAAAAGATCTAAAAATCGCTATAAAAGAGATTAAAGACTTAAGAGAAGACTTTCACAAAAATGTAAAAATACCTGGTGAATTAAATGAATTTAACGAGCAGCTAGCAAAAGCAACTAGAGTATCTGACTTCTTAGAGCTAGGTGAACTATTTGCAATTGATGCTCTTGAAAGAAATGAGTCCTGTGGAGGACATTTTAGGGAAGAGTTTCAAACAGATGATGGAGAGGCAATAAGAGATGACAAAAAATTTAAATTTGTTTCTGCCTGGGAATATAATGATGATCCTTCAAAACCAATACTTCATAAAGAAGACCTAAAATATGAAGATATAGAGATTAAAACAAGATCATACAAATAATTATGAGATATATACTAACAATATTATTAATTTTAATATCTATAAGCCTGAACTCTCAGACTTATGATAGAAAAATACCTGCGGACATCAAGGTTATTACCAATCATTCAACTAATATTCTTGGTAAAAAAGTAAACTACTCGGCTCAAATTGGTACTCAGCCAATCTGGGATTCTAACGGTGAAGTTATTGCAACACTTCATTACACTTATTATAAAAGAACTGATATAGATGATAATTCAAATCGTCCATTAGTATTTTCATTTAATGGAGGACCTGGATCTGCATCAATATGGATGCACATGGGGTATACTGGACCGTATAATTTAATTATAGATGATGAAGGCTATCCAATTCAACCATATGGTTATAAAACAAATCCATACTCGATTTTAGATGTTGCAGATATAGTTTTTGTTAATCCAATTAATATTGGTTATTCAAGGATTTTAAAAGATATTTCAAAAAAAGAAGCTTCAGATATGTTCTTTGGAGTAAATCAAGATGCAGAGTATTTAGCTGAATGGATTAGTACCTTTGTAACAAGGTCCGAAAGGTGGAAATCTCCAAAATATCTTATAGGTGAGAGCTATGGTGGCATTAGAGTTATGGCATTAGCTCATGAGCTTCAGCAAGATCAATGGATGTATCTTAATGGGGTTGTGCTTGTTTCCCCTGCTGATTATGAACTTAGATATGAATCTGGAGGAATTATTTTGCCAGTTGTTGACTTCCCATATTTAACAGCTACTGCATGGTATCATAAAAAATTAAATACTGAAATGCAATCTTCAACTCTAGAAGATGTAATTAAAATTTCAGAAGAGTTTGCATATAACCAGTTACTTCCTGCTTTAGCCAAAGGAGGATCATTGGATAAAGATGAAAAAACCCTTCTAGCAGATAGAATTTCTTCCTTAACGGGAATAGATGTTAATGAAGTTCTGGATAATAATCTTATTATTTCAACAAACTTTTTTTGGAAAGAATTACTTAGAGATGATGGATTTACAATTGGAAGACTTGATTCAAGATATAAAGGTATTGACAGTAAAGACTCAGGAACTTACCCAGAGTATCCTCAGGAACTTAGTTCATGGGATCATGCATTTACACCAGCAGTAAACTCTTACATAAATGAGGTATTAAATTTTAAAACAGATGTAAAATACAATACATGGGCAAGAGGGGATCTTTCAGTAAGACCATGGAATTCAGATAATTTAAGAGTCAGAAGAAACTTCAGAGAAGCAATTGCAGAAAACCCATTTTTAAATGTCTTAATTCAATCGGGATACTATGATGGAGCTACAACCTTTTCTGCTGCAAAATATACTATCCAACAGGTTGATCCCTCAGGAAAACTTAAAGAAAGGTTTACTTTTAAGGGCTATGAGAGTGGTCACATGATGTATCTTAGGCGAGAAGATTTAAAGAAATCAAATCAGGATCTTAGAGATTTTATATTGAAAACTATAACAAATAATAAACCAGCTAAGTATTAATATGAAGTTATACCTTAAAATATGGAGACAAACTAATGTAGATTCAAATGGATCTTTTCAAAATTATGAAATTGATGAAATAACTCCTGATATGTCTTTCCTTGAAATGATGGATGTTCTAAACGAGAAATTAATTATTGAAGGAGTTGACCCAGTTGCATTTGATCATGATTGTAGAGAAGGTATTTGCGGAAGTTGCTCTTTATTTATAAATGGAAGAGCACATGGACCTGATACAGGAATCACTACTTGTCAATTGCATATGAGAAAGTTTCAGGATGGTGACTCAATAGTTATAGAGCCATTTAGAGCTAGTTCATTCCCAGTTATAAAAGATTTAGTTGTAGACAGAACGTCTTTTGATAGGATTCAACATGCAGGTGGATATATTAGTATTAATACTTCAGGTAATACTCAAGATGCAAATACTATTCCAATTAGAAAAGAAGATGCAGATAATGCTTTTGATGCAGCTACATGTATAGGTTGTGGAGCATGTGTTGCGACATGTAAAAATGCTTCTGCAATGCTTTTTGTTTCAGCAAAAGTATCCCAGTTTTCATATTTACCTCAAGGACAAGTTGAGGCTAAAGATAGAGTTCTTAATATGGTAAAGGCAATGGATGAGGAAGGTTTTGGTAATTGTACTAACACTGGAGCATGTGAAGTTGAGTGCCCAAAAGGAATCTCAATAAAAAATATAGCAAGAATGAATAAAGAATTTTTAAAATCTAAACTTTAAGTTACTTAGATTCTAGAATCATTTTTATAAAAGTACTTTCGGTCTGACTTCCAAACCATCTTCCAACAACTACCATATTCTCATCTGGAATTATAATTACTTTGTTTCCTCCAAAACCACTTCCGTAAAAAATATTTGTTGGAACATTTTTCCAATCTGTAGTTTGATAATCCTCACCATGCTTAGAGTTAATCCACCACATATAGCCATATTCTGGATTTGTTTTTGAAGGCGTAATGGATTTTTTTATCCATTCTTCAGAAATTACTCTTTTGCCATCCCAAACTCCTTTATTTAAATACAGTAGTCCAAATCTTGCATGATCTTCAGAGTTTATGAATATTCCACCTCCATTATGTCCTCCTCCAGAAACTGATTGTGTCATTACACCATCTAAATTTATCCACGAATTTTCATATCCATACCATCTCCATGAACTGGAAGCTCCAATTGGATCCATTATATATTTTTTTAAAACTTTAGGAAGCGGTTCTCTAAAAACATGAAGAAGAGAATAAGCTAAAACGTTTACTCTAACATCATTATATTTATAAAATGTGCCTGGCTCTTTTTGAGGTTCTGATCTCCAATCATCAATCTCTTTTGAAATATCCGGTCTATCTTCCCAATGGTTAATTCCCCATAAACTTCCATTCCAGTCAGAAGATTGATTAAGAAGATGCTTCCAGGTAATTTTTCTATTCTTATAACCATCAAAAGTTTCATCCCATACATAATTTGAGACATAATCTTCTTCAGACTTAATTAATTTATTGTCATAAGCAATACCAGTTACTGCTGACAAATAGCTTTTTGTAACACTAAATGTCATATCTACTCTTTTAGTATCGCCCCAAGATGCAATTATGTAACCATCTTTTACTATTAGTCCATTAGTCTCACCTCTTTTTTTAGTAGGACCTAATATGCTATGATATGGTTCAGAGGAAAATCCTTTTAAGATTTCAACTCTTAAATCCTTATTTCCAGGGTTTTGATTTTTAATAACAAAATCTATTGCCTGGTTTATTTTTTTCTCGTTATAACCAAATTCAGAAGGAGATCTAGTCTCCCATTTTTCAGACGGAAAATAAGTTGACTGGCTGTATGAGTTTGATGTAATAAATAGAATAAGTAGTAAAAAATTTATTTTCATAAAATTTAGTTTATTGAATCCTTTAAAGAATTTAAATTAAATATTTCATTAAGATCCCAATTTGCCCTAACATCAAGATCATTTAGAAAATAGTATACTGGTTCAGGTTGAATTTGTTTTAAATAATTTCCGGTATCCCAAATATCATTTAAGTT
>Ga0255761_10001561_pt1 | contig 21217 bp, 19 predicted proteins | sample 071ome_29_FD_179961 | JGI IMG/M metagenome (GOLD analysis project Ga0255761, IMG submission 179961) | Coastal salt marsh microbial communities from the Groves Creek Marsh, Skidaway Island, Georgia - 071407BT metaG (version 2) | ecosystem: Environmental > Aquatic > Marine > Intertidal zone >... | reverse complement strand
ATAAAGAAAATAGGAAAGATTATGGAATTGAAATATTTGAGTATTTTTATTTACCTTGGAAAACTGATGATGAATTTAACTCAGCTTACAACATAATTTTAGATTTTACTTTAAATCCAAAATCTCGTCTATACACAATTTTTGAATTATCTCAAAAATACCTAAATGACGACTCTATTTTTATAGAAGTTGGAACCTGGAAAGGGGGAGTCTGTGGACTAGTTTCTCTTGTAAATAGAAATAAAAATTTAGATATTTATTGTTGTGATACATTTACAGGAGTAAAAAATGCTTCAGACAAAGATTCTTTTTTTAAAAACAACGAATATGAAGATGCTAATTTTGAAGATTTGAAAAAGCTAGAGCAACTAGTTCCCCATAAATTTAACATTGTTCAAGGAATTTTTCCTAAGTCTATAAACGGTATAGATCTCTCCAAACCGATTTCAATGGCACATATTGATGTAGACACTTATATATCTGCAAAAGAAAGTTTTGATTATATATTTAATAATTTAATTAAAGGGGGCTTGATAATTTTAGATGATTATGGTGGTTGGTTCACTGATGGGGTTACAAAATTTGGTAATGAACTTAAGTTAAGAAAAGACTTAATTTCTATCCCTAATCATTTAGGACAATTGATTATCTTTAAAACTTGATTTATCAATAAATAAGTAATTTGTTAAGCTGTTTGTCCTTACCATTGAATATCCTTTAAGATGCAATAAAATTATAAGATAAATATATTTTATGTAGTTAATACTTTTGTCAACTTGCAGTTCATCAAACTCAACAAGTATTTGTTTTACTCTTAACTTCATCTGTAACAAATTTTTAAGCACTTTATACTCTGCACCCTCTATGTCTAACTTGATTAAAAACAAATCTGATATTTGATATTTTTTGAAAAGATTATCAAAGTTAATTGTTTTAACTTCTATAAATGGTGTATTAGCAGAATAGTCATTTTGCCAGTTTGAAATACTGTGACTTACATGTTGTGAATTTTTTGGTTTATAAAACTTAATTTTTTTATTATCTTCGGTATAAAGAGCTTTATTACATACAAAAAAATTTTCCTTATTTAAATTTTTTAGATTATAGGAATTAATATCTTGTTTACCATCATCAGAATATGTTATCAACTTTTCATTCCCTAAAGCTGATATTACCGAATTAAGATGATTTAAAGCTTCTGGGGTTGGGTCGACAAAAATAATTTTTGAATTATATTTTTGCATTATTTCTATATCAAAAGAAATATCAGTTCCAACACCTGCTGAAATAATTACAGCTTCTCTTAAAGAGCTATCTTCTATATATTCCCAGCCGCCATACTTAGACCCCAGAAAACTTGTATCAAAATTTTTTGATAAAACAAAAATAAATTTACCATATATTTTTTTCATAAACATTTATGAAACCCTCTTTTTAAAACTTATTAATAATATTTAAGAGATTTTTAATTTCATTATATGATTATAAAATTATTTACTAGGTTTAAAGATGTACACTTTATAAATAAAAAATCTTAAAATTGTTGTAAATATAGAAGCACATATGAATGCAAAGCTGTATAGTGATATATAATTTTTTATTGTTAATGAAACAAAAAAATCAAACAAGCCAAATAAACAATTTACTATTACATATTTAAAAAAGTTATTTTTTTTATTCTGAAAAACAAAATTTTTATGCAACATATATCCTTGAAAAATAACATATATTAATGAGAGCCAAAAAACATATAGATAATCAAAAAAAAGCATATCTGAAAAGATATATATTAATAAAGTGCGAGTGAGGAAATTAAATACTGCAACAAATTGATATTTTGAAAACTGAAAAATAAGATTTTTATATATGATATCTAATTTTAATAATATAAAGTGAAATAATAAAGATAATGAAAATAAATATTTGTATACCTGTATTTAACGAAGAAGAAAATTTACCAAATTTTCTTCAAACTTTAAATGAATACCTAAAGAGTTTTTCCAATACGAAGTTTCAATTGAGTGTAGTTTTTTTTGATGATGGTTCTATAGATAACTCATTACAGATTTTAGAAAAAACAGATCATGAAGTAATTGGTGTGTTAAATAATAAAGGTTTAGGAAATGCAATAGCGTCCCTATTCAACCATTCAGTAGAAGCAGGTGTAGATGGTGTTATTAAGCTTGACTGTGATGGGCAGATGAATATCAATGATATTGATTATTTTTTAAAACAAATAGAAGAAAATGAGTTTGATCTAATTCAAGGAAATAGATTTGAAAAATCCAAAAATTTTAAATTAGGCTTTTTTAAAAAAGTAGGAATCTTGTTTTTTAGACTTATTTTTAAGCTTCTTGGGATGAAAGTTAAAGATTCATCAAATGGATTTATTTATGTTTCAAAAAAATGGCTTGAAGGATTTAAAATTATAGGAAACTACAATGCGGCTCAACAAATTTTACTTGATACTAAATTGAGAAATTTAAGTTATTCAGAAATTAGTGTAAATATTGAAAATAGGAAATCAGGTAAATCCTTTGTTGGAATTCGCTACCCATTTAATGTAGTTTCTTCAATGATTGCTCTTTATGCATATAGAAGAACGAATAAATTATTGACTATCCCCGGAATAGTCATTCTCTTTTTTGCCTTACTCTTTCTTATTAATGATGTTTTATTGTGGGTAAAGCAAATAGAAGAAAAAGTTATATCAAACCAGATTACTATTTTTATGTTTCTAATTGGAACTCAACTGCTATCTCTAGGGTTGATTACAGAATTTTTGAAAAAACAAAAAAAAATTTAAATACTATTTATTAAAAAAATTTTAGGTAATAGTATTTAAATAGATAATTCAAATGAATAAATTAAAGAAAACAATTTCTGAAGTACTGTATATATCAAAAATAACTGCAGTTAATAAAAAGAAAATTAGAATTCTTCTTTCTGTATTTCTTGCAAATGTAAATGTTTTAGCAGATATTTTAATAATTCTTTTTTTTGCAAACATAATAGTTGGAGAGGCAACTTCAAGTGCGGTTTTAAATAACGTAGTAGAAAAACTTTATTTACTTCCGTTAATAATCTTTATCAGATTTATAAATAACTTTATTCAGGCTGCAAATATTATTAATCTCCAGCTAAATGTTGAGTCGAACTTAAAAGATTATTTAATAAGAGAAATTTATAAAAAAGGAAACTATTCAATTGCTGATGCAACTTATTTAATAAATACTTTAAGTGGCCATATAGGCTATTTTTATGGTGCCTTAACGAATTTAATTAATAGCTCAATACAGGTAATTGTTTATGCAGCATTTTTATTCTATACAAATTTTGACACCATTGGCTTATTTATACTTGGGGCAGCTGTACTTTCAATACCAACTCGTTATTTACTAGTTCGTGGTAGAAAATATATGCATGATTACTGGGTTAGCGGACAACAAGCCCAGAAAGACATTCAGAGGGTAATTCAAAATATTTTTCTTATAAAAATATTAAGGACAAGTGAGTATGAAATTGATAATTTCAACAATACAATTAAAAAAGTAGTTATAGCAAATGAAAGAAATCAAAATTTTGGAGTAATCAATGCAGCGCTTCCAAATTTTGTGACAGCGTTTACTATAGCTATGCTCTTAGTTTTTTTCGGTGCCCTTAAAAATCTGACATTAGAGTTTTTAGGTATTACATTGAGGCTAGTACAAACTATTGGAGTTTTGAACAAGTCTCTAAGTCAACTTATCAATTCGCATGTGCATTTAGAAAAATTTACTCAACTGGAAAACAACAAAATAATAATTAAAGAAGATTATTTTTCACATTTTGAATCGAATGAATATGCAGTGAAATTTAACAATATAAACTTTAAATATTTTAATTCAGAGGATTATATTTTCCAAAATCTAGATTTATTTATACCAAAAAATAAACACACAGTTATTACCGGCCCTAACGGATCAGGCAAAAGTACTCTTTTAGGCTTAATCTCACAAGTTTTTTATCCAGAAGATGGAAATATAGAAATATCATCTAGCAAAATAGGCTATGTTGGAGTAACACCATTAATTTTAGAAGATACTTTGAGAGAAAATTTTCTGTACGGAAATTCAAAAAACATTGAAGATGACGAATTAATTGCTCTGGCAAGTGAGTTTGAACTATTTGTTGAAAATGAAATTAATTTAGATAAAACTATTTCAAACAGATCTTTATCTGCAGGGCAAATGCAAAAAATATCTTTTATTAGAGCATTGTTAGCAGAAGTTGAGATTTTACTTTTAGACGAGTCAACATCAAATTTAGATGTGGATACTAAGCAATTTATTTTTAATATTTTAAATAACAAAAATATTACAATTATTAATTCGACCCATAATCACGAAGATTTTTCATATGATCATCATATTCGAATCGTTTATAGCGGAGAAAAAAGGAAATTAGTTTTTAACTAGTTTTTGGTAAAGCTCTATTTCTTTTTCTATTATTATCTCAAGTAAATATTTCTGCTTTATTGTGCTGTAATTATTGCTTGAAATTTTATTAAAAATTTCTACGTCTAACATAATTTTTTCTATTATTTCTTCAGCATTGCTGATGTCTTCATAAAGAAAACCATTAACTCCATCATCAATTATTTCTTTATGACTCGAAATATTTGTAGCTACTATGCAACAACCATTTGCCATCGCTTCTAATATGGTCTTTGGATTACCCTCGAAAGAGGAATTAGATATAAAAATCTTATATTCTTTATATAAATTATTTAAATTTTGAAAATCTAATTTGCCTAGGAAATTAACTTTAATTTTTTCCTTTTCTGCAAATTCTATTAGTTCATTTCTTTCAGATCCGTCACCTACTATGTCAATTTCAAATTGAGATTGTTTAAAATGTTTTAGAAGATCAAGGTAGTTTTTTTGCTTTTCGAGCCTACCTACACTAATAATTTTATTGATATGTCTGTTGTCAGCATTGTTTAAATGAATTTTTGGTACATAATTTGGGATTATTACAATATTCTCTTTTGTTTCCTCCATTTTTTGAAGAAAAATTTTATCCTTATTTGAAGTCACTATATAAAAGTCTGAATATTTTAAAGATAATTTTGTAAGGTATTTGTAAAATAATTTAACAAAAGCTGATTTATTTTCTTTTACCTTAAATTCATATATGTTGTATCCAGTTCTGACAAGAAGTGGAATTCCTAAGAATTTTTTTAAAATAATTCCCATCCAAGAACCGTTTAATTGATTTGTTTTAATTAATTGGCTATCCACTAAATCTTTTCGAAAAAAATATGAAAAATAAATAGACTTAATAAAATTTAAAAATTTAAATTTGCTGTATTTGATTTTCGAATATATTGGCAAAATATTCGATTTTTTAAATCCAGTAAAATACTCAAAGTCTTTTGAATCACCAAATGTTATAAAAGTAAATTCCACATTATATTCTTCTTCTAGACTCTGATAAAGAAGCATTTCTCTATCATAAATTCCGGAATCAACCCAATGCTTCAAAGAAATGCCATAAGTAAAAATAACAATTACTTTCATTGAGTTAATATTAACTACATATATGGTTTTAAAATTTAAGATATGAGAATTTTATTTGTTCACAATGAGTATTTAGAAATAGGCGGGGAAGATATTGCTGTTCAAAATGAAATAAACTATTTGAAAGAATATTATGAGGTGAATGAACTAATTTTTTCTAATAACATTAAAAACTATTTTCTTCAGATATTTTACTTTTTAATTAACAAAAATTATGAAAGCAAAAGAATCTTAGAAGATAAAATTATAGAATTTCAGCCTGACATTGTCTATGTACATAACACCTGGTTCGCGGCATCTTTGGAAGTATTTAGAATTTTAAAAAAACATAATGTGAACACCATAATTAAATTACACAACTTTAGATATAGGTGTACAAAGTCCTATTCGGCTAAAGTTCATACAAACAATAATGAAGTATGTCTTGCCTGTGGTTTTGCTAAAACAGATAGTAAATTTAATAAGTATTATAAAGAATCAATATTAAAATCTTTTTTAGTCCTTAGGTATGGGAAAAAATTCTTCCAAATTTTACAGGATCCATTTTTTAAGCTAGCAGTTTTAACAAAGTTTCATAAAAAATATCTAGAAGATATAGGTTTTAAAAACAATATTTTTGTGTTTCCAAACTACTTAGAACCTTTAGAAAGATTTGAGTCACTATCAAAAAAAGATTACATAGTTTACGCTGGAAGAATATCCTCTGAAAAGGGGCTAGAAGAGCTAGTAGATGTATTTAAAAGCTTAGAATTCACAAATTATAGTCTTAAAATTATTGGTGAAGGTCCATTATTAAAGCAATTAAAATTTAACGAAAATATAGAATTTCTTGGAAGACTTTCTAATGAAGAAGTACTTAATATTGTCGCTAATGCGAGGGCTGTAGTTACCTGTACAAAACTATATGAAGGTCAGCCTAATTTTTTGTGTGAAGCATCCATGCTTGGTATTCCATCAATTTTCCCAAGATCAGGTGGAATTGAGGAATTCTTTCCTAAAAACTATAAATTATCTTATGAACAATTTAATTATTTAGACTTAAAAGAAAAATTAAAATTAATTAACGATGAAAATTTTGCTTCCAAAGTCGGAAATGAAAATAAAAATTATTTAGAAAATTTATTAAATAAAAATGTATTAATTGAGATATTTGAAAAAATGGTGAAAGTATAAAAAAATTAATTTCTGTAGTATTAAGCGCTTTTAACAGCGAAAAAACGATTGAAAGATCTATTGAAAGTTTATTAAATCAATCATATCAAAATTTTGAATTGTTGATTATGGATGACTTTTCGACAGATACTACTTTTCAAATACTTGAGAAAAAATATTCTGATATGCAAAATATAAAACTTTATAGAAATTCTGATAATCTTGGTTTGACAAAATCATTAAACTACTTAATAAAAAAATCTAGAGGAGAGTTGATTGCTAGACAGGATGCAGACGACATAAGCCTGCCAGATAGATTTAAGACCCAAGTTAGAGTTATTGATAAATATAATTTAGATTTCTGCACCACAAGAGCAACCCGCCTTGATAACAAAAAGTATATTCCGGGGCTTTCTCGTTACATTCCAAAAAAAATAAGTATTAAATTAAAAAATCCTTTCATACACGGTACATTAATGATTAAAAAAAATGCTATTAAAGAAATTGGATATTACGACGAAAAGTTTTATTTTGCTCAAGATTACAAATTATTTATAGATTTAATTAGCAAGGGTTATCAATATAAAGATTTAAGAAAGCCATTTTATATTCTAAATATGGACAACAATATATCTTCGAACTACAAAAAACAACAGGAATACTATTCTAATTGTGCAAGAAATAAAATAGAACCCCAAAATTGAAACACAATAAAACGTTTATCAACAACCCAAAAGAGTCATGGATTACAGACAGATTTAGGCGTGAATGGTATAAATATAACAAAAAAACCACTACAAGGCTTGCAAGCTCAGCATCATTAATATGGTTAATCGCTCCATGGACTTGGGAAAATGTAGATAAAGCTAATTTAAAAAAGAAGAAAGTTATATGTACAATCCACCACATAGATGAGAAAAAATTTGATATAAAAGAAGAAACAAATTTTTTTAAAAGAGATTTATATGTAGACGCGTACCACGTTCCATCAATAAAATCGTTAAATCAACTAAGTAAATTAACGGACAAAAAAGTTTTTCAAATACCATTTTGGGTAAATCAAAATATTTTTTACGAAATAAAGGATAAAAAAGCATTAAGAAGAAAGTTTGGTATTGGCGAAGAAAGTTTTGTGGTGGGATCATTCCAAAGAGATACTGAAGGATATGATTTAAAAACACCCAAAGCATCAAAAGGACCTGATATATTTGTAAAAAACGTAGTTGAATTAAGTAAAATTAAAAATAATCTAGTGGTTTTACTTGCTGGCTATAGAAGGCAATTTATAATAAATGAACTTGAAAAAAATAATATTAAATATAAATATTTTGAAAAGCCTAAATTTCAAACTATTAACGAATTATATAATTGCTTAAACCTATACATTGTATCATCCAGAGTTGAGGGAGGTCCGGCAGCAGTAATTGAATGTGCTATCACTAAAACCCCTATAGTTTCTACAGATGTCGGAATAGCAAGGCAAATATTAGATCCTAGCTCTTTATATGATGAAAATAAATTTTTAGAAGCAAAGCCAAATATTGAATATGCTTTTAAAAAATCATTAGATTACACATTAGTAGGCGGAATGAATGATTTTAATAACATGATTGCAGAGATTAATGAAAATTAGTATTGGTACAAACATTAAAGATGGACCTTGGGGTGGAGGCAATCTGTTTGCTATTAACTTAGCTCAACATTTAGAGGATAAAGGACATATAGTTGTAAATGACTTGATGGATAATGATATTGATATAATCTTATTAACCGAACCAAGAAAAACCTCTGAATCTTCCGCATTTACCCATATAGATGTTAACAACTATTTAAAATATGTGAACAATGAGGCTTTGGTAGTACATAGAATTAATGAATGCGATGAAAGAAAAAATACAGATTTTGTAAACAAGTATTTGATTGATGTTAACAAATCTGCAGATTTTACAGTTTTTGTAAGCACATGGTTGATGCAACTTTTTGAAAAACAGGGTTTGAATACATCAAATAAAAAAGTTATTTTAGCTGGAGCAAATGAAAAAATATTCAATAATTCAGACTTTACTCCATGGGATGGCAAAGAAAAACTCAAGATAGTTACTCATCACTGGGGAGCTAATTGGAATAAGGGTTTTGATATTTACCAAAAAATTGACAATTTGCTTTCCGAAAAATATTGGAATGAAAAAATTGAATTTACATATATAGGAAATGTACCAAAAGACTTTTCATTTAAATATTCAAATAAAGTAGAACCATTGTCGGGATTAGAACTAGCAAAAAAAATTAAGGAAAGTCATATTTATGTTACAGCATCTATAAACGAGCCTTCTGGAAATCACCATATTGAAGCGGCCCAATGTTCATTACCAATAATGTACATCAACTCTGGAGGTATAACAGAGTATTGTCAAGATTTTGGAATCATGTTTGACATTGAGAATTTCGAGGAAAAAATTTTATATGCTTTAAAAAATTATAAAAAATATCAAGAAAACATGACTAACTATCCTTTTAATGCTTCCACCATGTCGAGTGAATATCTTAGAGAATTTAATAATCTATTAATTAACAAAACTCAGATTGTAACCAATAGAGATTTAACTAAGCTTGAAACAAGCTCTGAATTACTATTTAAATTTAAGCGATATATAAAAAGAATATTTAATGCAATCTAATAGAATAAACCTTATGAAAATATTAAGTCATATTAGTTTTGTTGTATTTTTCTTACTTTTAGTTTTTACAAGATCTTTTGCAGGTATCTACATTTTTGGTTTTAGGATAGGTGAATACCTTGTCGCATTTGGATTAGTAACTTTTATTTTTTTAGTTTTTTACCCAAAAGAAACAGCATTTCCAAAAGGAGTAATTACTTATCAGAAAATTATATTTTTGTCCTTCTTACTTATAAATTATTTAACATACACAGATATTCTTAATAAATTTACATACAAAAATAGTTCATATATTTGGACTCTAAGCTATTTATTCTTGGGTTATTTACTTTTTGGAAACTATCTAGATAAAAATAAATTTTATATTCTTTTTGCTGGATTAATTATTCTATATATATTTGGTACAGGTAGCTATCCTGATTCGTTACAAATACTTTTTAGAACAATTGGAGATAAATTTACGTTTGTTAAGGCAGCGGATATGATGCTGGCAGTTGTTGTAACTAACTTACTAGCTGTTCATTTATTGAGCAAAAAATTATCCAATCTTTACTTTTTATTTTCTGTTGGTATATTTCTACCCTTGCTTATTCAAATGAGCAGAGGAACAGCAGTTAGTTTAGGAATATTTTCTTTACTGTATATTTTGTTTAATTTTAGGTATTATTTTTTCAATTTTAAAAATTTAATTTTTTTAGTAATCTTATTACCAATATTTTTTGTGATTTCTACTTTTAGAGTTACACAATTTAACTTTACGGATATATCAGCTGATGAGCTTGAAACAGTTGTAATTCAATCAGCACCTGATGAGCTTAAAAAAATTAAAAGAGTTGATAATAGAAATTCAGAAGAAGAAATTGACCCATTTTGGTCCTTTTACATTTTAGATGGAAGGCTAATTTCAACTGACGGAACATTTAATTGGAGGCTTAATATCTGGCAGGACCAAAATGACTACCAAAGGGACTTAAACAAATCTATTTTTGGATATGGATACAATGTCTTACTGCCTGTTTTTGATTTACAAGTTGATAGTCAAAACATTTGGAACATAGGGCATGATCAACAAAATAGACATGTTCATAATTACCTTGTTAATATATACAGTCGAGGTGGGGTGTTTCAACTTGTACTATTCCTAGGTTTTCATTTATTTCTTTACTATTTGTATTATTTAAAATTTAAAAACCATAATATCTTGATTCTTGTTATACCACTTATGTTCAACTCCATGACGGATATCACAATGGAAGGTGTTCAATTTCCAATAAACTTTTACTTAATTTATGGATATATTTTGTCTGTAGGGATAAAATTTGATAAGAAAGTTTAGGTTTAATTGAAAGTTGCTTTTATCACAGGTATAACCGGTCAAGATGGCTACTATCTTGCAAAGTTACTCCTTGAAAAAGATTATTTAGTCCACGGGACAGTTAGAAGATCATCCCTAATTAATACTTTTAGAATTGATACTTTAATATCTGAGTACGGGGATAATCAATTAAAACTTCACTATTCAGACTTATTAGACTCAGCTTCTTTAAATAACCTAATTAGTGAAATTATGCCAGACGAGATTTACAACCTCGCTGCACAATCACATGTTTCTGTTTCTTTCAAAAATCCTGTTTACACTACTCAGGTTGGAACTCTTGGGTCTATAGCAATTCTCGAGGCCATAAGGCATCATAAAAAAGATGTAAAATTTTATCAAGCCTCATCTTCTGAGATGTATGGTGGCGTTAATAAAGAGATGCTCAATGAAGAATCTCCTTTTGACCCCAAGAGCCCTTACGCAGCATCAAAAGTCTTCGCACATAATATGACATCAATTTACAGAGAATCATACGGAATGTTTTGCGTTAATGGTATATTATTTAATCACGAATCTCCAATGAGAGGTGAAACTTTCGTTACAAGAAAAATTACAAGAGCTGTAGGAAGAATAAAATTAGGTATTCAAAGTAAATTAACTTTAGGAAATTTGGAAGCATCAAGAGACTGGGGATTTTCAGGAGACTATGTTGAGGGTATGTGGAGAATGCTTCAACACAGCAAACCAGATGATTTTGTATTAGCAACAAGCAAATCTATAACTGTAAAAGAGTTTGCAAAACTTGCCTTTGAAAATCAAGGCCTAAACTATGAAGATTACGTAACAACTTCTGAGAGATATTTTCGACCTAATGAAGTTGACTATCTATTAGGAGATTACTCAAAAGCAAAATCAGATCTAGGCTGGGAGCCAAAAACTGACATTAACAGACTCGTTGATATGATGGTTGAAGAAGATTTGTTATTAGCAAAAAGAGAAAAAGTTTTAATCGATGAGGGCTTGCTAATGCCAACTTGGGAAAATTCTCTATAATTCAGTATTATCAACAAACCATTTGTAAGTATTTTTTAAACCTGATTTAAGATCTATTTCAGGACGCCAACCAAGTTGATTAATTTTTGTTGAATCTAATAGCTTTCTTGGATTGCCGTCAGGCTTACTACTATCAAAATTAAGATCACCTTCGTAACCTACAATTAACTTGATTTCTTTAGCTAATTCTTTAATGGTAATTTCTTCTGAGCTACCAACATTAATTAACGATTCAGACGTATCTGATTTTATGATTGTATCTATTGCTTTTGCAAGATCGTCAACATGTAAAAATTCTCTTAGTGGATTCCCTGAACCCCAGATTAGGAATTCTTTATCATTATTCAATTTTGCTTTATGCATCCGCATAATTAATCCTGGAATAACGTGACTATTAAGTTCAGAGAAGTAGTCATTTGGTCCGTATAAGTTTGTTGGCATAAGGTTAATTACTTTATGACCATATTCTAAGTGCATAGCGTTTCCTATTTCTATTGCAGTTAGTTTTGCCATTGCATAAGGCGAATTTGTTGGTTCAAGTTTTCCATTCATAAACTCTTCTTCCTTGATAGGGTTTTTTGCATCTAAAGGGTATATACAACTACTTCCTAGATTTATAATTTTTACATCTTTTAAATCAATACAAGCTTCTAAGATATTCATATTTATTTTTAAATTATCAAGAATAAAAGAGACTCTTTGGGTATTGTTAGCATAAATTCCACCAACTTTTGCTGCCGCATTTACAATCACATCGGGTTGTGTTATTTTTACCTTATTAGTAGTTTCTTCGAAATCAAATAAATTAGTATCTTTTCTTGATGAAAGTTCTAAATTGTAATCATTATTTAAAGAGAAAACTCTATTTACAGCACTTCCAACCATACCACTTGATCCAAAAACTAGTATTTTCAAAATAACTCCAATATAGAATACTTTTTAATTATATAGATTATTATTTGTTTATACATGATTACATTTAACCCTGAAATCTTAAAAATACCAGCTTTTATGACAAAGTTTGTAGATATCGACAACTTGAGCAGTTTTAAAAAGTTTTTATTAGTTTTTAAAGGAAAATTTACAAGCTATGTTTTTAATAACTTAAGTAAAAAAAATATATGTAGATTTATTAATATATTTTTCAAGCCTGAGGGTAACTTAATTTATTCAAATGGTTATTTTATAAAAAAAACTAAAGAAATAGATATTTATTATCCAAATACAAGGTTTACACGAATCATTATTGATCAAGAGAGATTTCTCGAATATTTATTTAAGTCTTATCTACTAGATTATATAGATTTTTCTGATGGAGATTTCGTAATTGATTGTGGTGCAAATGTTGGGGAATTAAATTTAGCTTTCAAACAAAAAAAAATAAATATTAATTATGTTGGAATTGAACCCGAACCGAGAACATTTTTTTGCCTGAATAAGAATTCAGATGGTAAAAATTTAAACTTATGTCTATCTGAAAAGGAGGGGTCAGTACAATTTTATATTGATAGCCTTGGTGCCAATTCATCCATGATAAGTTCTCAAACTACAAATAAATCAACTGATATAGCCTCCAAAAGATTAGACAGTATCTTTTTAGATAAAAAAATAAAATTGCTTAAAATTGATGCTGAGGGATCAGAGCCAGAAGTGCTAAATGGAACATTAGGAATAATCAAGAATATTGAATATATTAGTGTTGATTGCGGTGCAGAAAGAGGAGTTTCACAAGAAACTACATTTAGGGAAGTATACAAAATTATGACACAAAATAATTTTGAAATAATTGACATATATCAACAGAGGTTTACTGTGCTGTTTAGAAATAAAAAATGAATTACTTTGAGTTACATTTAAAAATCGAAAATTTTATAAATTCTTTGAAAAAGTCAGAGTATTCTTTTAAACCAGTTTTAGATGGTTCAACTGAATCTGGATTGAATATCGAACTCGGGTTTACATGTTATGCAGTAAAAACTCTTTATACTATAAATTCTTTAGCTGTTACTAATACTAAGGATATTGACAAATATACAGACTTTATAAAATCATTTTCAAAAAATAAAAAAGGTTTTCCAGATGGTTCATTTATTGATGAGAATTATTTAAGTAGCTATAAAAAGAAATATTTTTTATTGTTATTTAAAAATTTTGCAAAATTTGTACTCTTTAGGATAAAGTTTACAGAAATATCACCCAATTTTAAATTAAAAGAGTTTATATCCGCAGAGACAAAACAATCACTTTCAACTTTAAATCAAATTGGAGTTGAGTTTAGCAACTATTCAACAGGCTTTCCAAATGATGAAATTAGTATAAAAAAGTATTCCAATTCTCTAGACTGGTCAAAACCATGGAATGCGGGCGCTCAGCTATCTGGCGTATGTATTTTTAATTCATACTCAAATAATAAAAATAAAATTCGTAAAATTATAGATGATGTTTTGAAAGAGTTAGTTCAGAGTGATGGTGCTTATTATCAAGGAAAAAATATTGGTGATTCAGAAAAGATAAACGGGGCTATGAAAGTTATAACTGGAATGGACTGGTTAGGTTTAGAAATTCATAAACCAAAAGAATTGATTGACATTTGCTTGTCACATAAACCAAATAGTGAGGGTTGTGATTTAGTTGATGTTGTTTATGTCTTATTTAAGTGCAACCAGTTAACAGAATACCGAAAAGAAGATATAGAGATATATTTGAAAAGTTTACTCCCACTTATTATGTCTCATTACCATGCTGATTATGGTGGCTTTTCTTATTTTAAAAATAAAAGTCAAACACATTATTACGGAGTTGAAATATCTAAAGGACATAATTCTCCCGATATACATGGAACAACTTTGTTGGTGTGGGCATTGGCCATGATATTTAATATTTTAGGAGATGATTATCCCAATTGGTCAATCATTAAACCGTAGCCTTGCAGACCAAGTCAATACAATAAGGAAATAGATTAAATTTGTGTAGGGAGCTTTTTTAAATAAATTATTTGAAAATATATGTGATTTAGAAACTACACATTTATCAGCATTGTTGACTTTATACTTGTTAAGCATGAATGCAGAAATATCATTAGACTTTGCATTTTCTGAATAATTAAGACAAATTTCACGTTCTTGATCAATACAATTAGATTTATTGTCAATGTCATAAATAATTAACTTATTTATTTCACATAAAACACTTATACTATTTAAATTTTCAAGTTCAGAATAATATTGACTGCTATCTTGTTTTGGAAACCCAACAATATATAAATTTAAAAATATAAAAATTATAGAAAAAAACACAAAAAATCTTTTGTTTACTAAAAAAAATAAACAATAAAAAAAACTCAAAATAAGCAATGGTGAGTAATAGAAGACTTTAAATGTATCCGATGTAAATGGATCAAAGTTATTTTCTGGTATTCCTAGTGAATTAATATACAAAATAGCCATTCCGATAAAAGGACAAAGATAAAAGACTTTGTTTTTTTTGTCACTGTAAGAAAATAAAAATATAAATATAAAAAGTAATAACGTAAACAAATACGATGTATAAGTTCTTAATAAAGCTACGTTATCTTTAAATGGGCCATTAAAAAAAATAAATCTATTTTTAAAATCAAAACTTATCAATTCTTCAGATTCCGAAGCTAATATAATATTCTTCCTATGTTTGTTAAACAAACTTACATCTTTATCCCAATAAAAATTAAAGTGATCACTAAAAGTATCTAATAGTGTAATACCAATTAGTGTGTTCTCATCTACGGAATGTCCATTAATTTGACGACTTTTACCTAACGGGTTTTTATAAAGAATATTTAGAGATGCTTTATTATCATATTTTTCGTAGCTAGCTCTACTTAAAATAGAATTCTCATTTTTTATATAGTTTTCAATAAAAACGGGGGTTGCAATTATTGAGAATAATAATACAAGTAAGAAAATTGCCTTACTACCAAGTTCTTTAATAAAATCTCTATATAAAAAAAATAAAAAAATAGGAATCATAGCAAAAAATGTTCCTTTAGTACTAATTATTAAAGCTAAAGCAAGAAACCCTAGAAATAAATTTGGCAGTTGCTTGGCATTCTTAAATTGTTCTATATGGAGTAACAGTATTGGCACAAGAGCATAGACTAAAATCTCGGGCTTCATTGTTATCCTTAAAGCTAGTAAAGGAGGAAAAAAATTAACAATATTCAAAATAAGTAATATTTTGACTTCATCAAATTTAATAAATTTAAAATACCTGTAGTAAAAGTAAGATCCAAAAAACACAAGCAAAGTGTTTACTAATTGAATAGAAAAACTTAAAGAAGATTGTAAATTTGATAAATTTAAAAAATCATTGTGCAGATTTATAGCTACTGAGATAAGAAAAAAATATAATGATCCTTGGTCCAACCCAGTGTTGTTATTTGCAGTAAAGAAATATTCAAGATAATTAATATACCTTTCATAATCAGCTCCAAATGTTGAATTAAAAAATAAATTTGTAAAAATAAATATATACAAATTACCAATAACAAATGAAGTTATTAGAAATATTTTTTTGGTATTTCGATTTATTACGTTCATCTAGAGACGTTAAATTTATATAAAGAGTTAATAAAGTATATTAACAACTTCCAACCATCACGAAATCTCGATATTTGTGTAGACCCATACTTTCTACTTCTGTAGTGAACTGGATATTCTAAAATTTTTTGACCAGAGTATGCAGCCGAGAAAATGAAATCAAAGTCACCAAAAGGATCTTTTATTATTGTTGAACCAGCCCACTTATTAAGGTGGTTCAAATAACTTCTTTTAAAAACTTTTGTTCCACATAAAGAGTCTGTCAATTTTTGTTTTATGACAATTGAAATCAATGCTTGAAACAATAAATTACCAAGAACATTCAAAAGACGCATTGCATTTTTTTCTTTTCCATATATGAGCCTTGTTCCATTTACAAAATCAGCATGACCATCTTCAATAATCTTGAAAAAATGAGATAAAGTTTCAGGATCTACACTTATGTCTGAATCAAGGATTGCAATAAGTTCATTATTAGAAGCAGATATCCCTTGAAAAACAGCACTTGCTTTTCCTCGACCATCCTGTTCAAGTACTTTAATGTTCTTTTCAGAATTCTGAAATTTTATTTCTTGTGAAACTCGCAATGTATTATCTGATGAGTTTCCACAAATTATTATTATTTCATATTCACTTTCAAAATTAGGAATTCTACTAATTAGTTCTTCTAAATTTCCCTCTTCATTCTTTGCTGGAACTATTATTGATTTTGAATATTTTTTTTGTTTTATATTTATAAAACGAAATAACGAATAAGTTTTTATGCCTATATTCAAGTAAAAGAATAAAAGCTCTAAAATTCTATTTATAAACGTTCCCAGTCCGTAAATATGAAATGGAAATATTTGTCTAGTATTAGTAGAAATTAACTCTAGACCGGCAGATCTTGCTATGTTATTGATCTTTTTTGGATTAATATAGCTTCTTCTTTTTGTGCTTTTTTTAAACTTAAAAACCTCAAATAATTTTAAAATGTTATTCCATTTAGGGTTTATTGATGTAATTAGCAACTTTCCATCATCTTCTAAAATTTGGCCTATTTTCAATAGAAAATCATAAATATCCTCTGACAATTCAAAAAGATCTGTAATTACAACAAAAGCAAATTTTTTATTATTTTCAATATAATTTTCTACGACCGTAAAGTCATTAAATTTAACTTTTGCAACATTTTCTTTGTTATTATTTGCTAAATAATTCGAATCAGTGTTTATTAAATGAAGAGAGCCTGAGGAGTAATCATTATATCTTGCAATCTCATAAGAATGATTTTTATAAAAAGTTTTAGAGCTGATTAACATTTTCCAAGTATATTATATTAAATATTTTTCTAGAAAGTTATTTAAATTCTTTAATTAGCATTAGTAAAATGATTAATTATTTATTTTGTCTAGATGAGAATTATAATAATCAATTTTTGACTACCTTATGTTCTTTAAATGAAAACTCCACAAAAAAATTTAATGTATTTGTAATTCATAAAAATCCAAAGAGTTTAAAGAAATATTATCTTAATTCGAATAATCAATTTAATTTAATAAATGAAATTAATTTTTATCAAATAGATAATTTAGATATTACTTTTCCAAATCTTGAAAAAAATCACGTATCTGAAGCAACATACTACAGATTTTTTATCGAACGATATTTACCAAATGATTTAGATTCTATTGTATATTTAGACTGCGATATTGTTTGTATTAACAACCCTGAAGAAATTTTAAGTTCGACGCTACAAGACTTAAAGGAATCAAACAACATAGTCGGAGCTTCTACAGAATATATAAAAAATAAAAGTACAGAAGAAGTGTTCAACAGATTAAATTTAAATTCCAATAATTACTTCAATGCCGGAGTTATGTTGATTGATTATAAAAAGTGGAAAAAAGAAAGTCTTATGAATAAACTTTTGGAGCTTATGGCAGATATAAGAGATGATATTAATTTCTGGGATCAAGACGTATTGAATAAATTTTTTGACGGAAGTTACCTAGAATTATCAAACTACCTAAATTTCAGTATGGTTAATGAGTTCTCAGATAATCTTAATGAAATTAATAGGAAAATAATTTTTTTACACTACGCAGGAAGTTCAAAACCTTGGACAATAAAGGGTATGAATAATAGATCTTCTTATTATTTTCAACATTACTATCATGTATATTCTGATAAATATTACTTCTTTACTACTAATTACAAAAAAGGTGCATTAATTGACTTACTCAAAATAGTATCATCTACTAAATTTTTAACCTTACCCTATCCAAAAGAATTCTTAAAAGCTTCCTTAAAGGTAATTTTTTATAATGAATAAAAAATTTAAGACATACATAGTTCATTTTGAACTTTTAGAAGATAGAAGAAAAAATCTTGAGACCGTTTTGAATAACCAAGAATTTGAATACGATTTTATTACAAAGTATGACAGAAGAAATCTTCAAAAAGAAGTAGTAAATAAATTTAAAGGTATTGAAAATAAATTTATTGCAAATTTTATGTCTCATATTGAAATATATAAAACTATTTCAGAAAGCAAAGATGATTATGGTCTTGTATTAGAAGACGATTCTATTCCAGATGAAAAATTTAATAATAATGTGCATGATTATTTGAATAAGCTGCCTAGAGAGTTCGATCTGTTTTACATAAGCCCTGGAAAAGGTAATTTTCACATCCCCTATTTTAAAAGGCGACCTTTTAAAATAGTTTATAAGAAAGAAAACGAAGTAACTAAATGGGGTGGACATGGAGCAAGCAGATACGCTGATGCTTATTTTATTTCAAACAAATGCGCTTCTTTACTGTATGATGATTTCATTAGTTGTAACGATAAGATTGATACAACAATTGATTGGTGGAAAAACCAAATGATTGAAAAGTTTAAATTAAACGTCTATTGGGCTGAGCCTACAATTATTAATACGAATATTTATGAAACGTCATTTTAGCTTATAAAACTATGGAAAAATATGATTACTGTTTTGTTTACTTTAACGGAAGAAAAGATAAATTATCTGACAACATGCAAAGAGCAGATGAATTTTATTACGGATATCATCACATTAGGTCCAAAGGCTTTAAAGTAAAAATTTTAGAATTTGCAAATGAAGAACCTATTAACTATTTTTTATATAGGTTTTTGAGACTAGTACAGTATATTTTTCTTAAGGTATTTAAATTTCAATATGATTTTGCCGGAATTATTAAACCAAATAATTGGAAAATACTCAAAAACTCTGAGAATATTATCTTAACAAATAACAGAATTGCACATTCCATATTGCCTTTTTTAGTTTTTTCTAAATTCTCAAAAAATAAACCAAAATTTACAGTTCTTGCTATGGGAATGTTTAATAGCTCCTCAGATAAAAAGTACGTTCTAAAAGTTCATTACATTTTACATAAATTAATGATCAGAAATGTAGATAGGTTGGTTTTCATTGGCGAACCAGAATATAATTTCGCATTAAAAAAATATCCAGAATTTAAAAATAAAATTCAATTTATTCCTTTTGGTATTGATACAGAATTTTGGAAAAAACAAAAAAATAATTTTGAAAAAAATGATTATGTATTATTTATTGGAAATGATTCAAAAAGAGATTTTGATTTTTTAAAAACCTTAATAAATAAATTTGAGAAAATAGAGTTTGTAGTTGTTACCGAAAATTCAAACTTTCAAAATATAAAAAATAGTAATGTCACTGTTTTTAAAGGTTCATGGAACAAAGATTTAATTGACGATATTTATTTAAGAGAGTTATATACGAATGCAAAGATGACAATTGTACCCCTGCAAGAAACATTACAACCATCAGGGCAGAGTGTAGCCCTACAATCAATGTCTACTGAGACACCTGTTATTATTACAAAAACTCGTGGATTCTGGAAAGAGGATGACTTTGAACATCTTAAAAATATTTACTTTGTAAAAAACAATAACTTAAATGAATGGGGAGATGCAATAAATTTTATTTTTGAAAATAAAGAATTAGTAAATAAAATTACTAAAAATGGAAGAAAACTTGTTTCCAGTAAATATAGTTCAAAGAGTTTTAACAATACATTATTTAACTTGGATAAACTGAATTGAAAATTTCAATAATTACAACAATGACTAATCCTGAGGAGAGAAAAGACCCTTGGCAAGAGGCTCTAAATTGCTACGAGGATTTTGCTGATGAAGTAATAATTACTGGAAAAGAATGGCCAATTGAATTCTCATGGGAGCAAATTGGACAGTATTTTCAAGAAGGATTTGACAAAGCATCTTCTGACTGGGTTTTAAGAATGGATTTAGATTACTTCTTTCATAAAAAAGATTTTCATAAAATAAAAAATTTTCTAATAGAAAATAAAAAATCGCCAGTTGTTTCATTTCCTCAATATCAGATTTTTACTCCTGAAAGATATCAAGTAAAAACTAGATTGTGTAACGCATTCAATAAAAAGTATTTTCCAAACATCTCTCTTAATGGTGGTGGAGATTTGTGCCAACCAACACTGAATGGAATCCAATTATTACATAAAGATTTTCCAACAATAAATACACCCCTGTATCAGTATGACTCAATTTTGAGAACTAAGGAAATTATCGCTAATGATAGAGCTAGGTTTGCAAGAGCGTGGTACAGGCACTTTAATAATTATGGTGACAGAGGTGGTTCTGAACCAGAAGAAGCATTTGACGCATGGTTTCAAATGATAATTCACAGGTATAAATTTCATGTAAATAAATTATTAATAGAAGACCACCCTAAATATATTAAAGAAACCTTATTATCTCTAGATGCGAATCAATTTGGATATTCAGCTTTTGGTCTCAAAGACAACATTAAAAGAAATATTTTTCATAGATATGTTGGATATAAACAAAAATAC